>Ga0208598_1000535_pt1 | contig 10458 bp, 11 predicted proteins | sample LakMenEpi22Jun12_FD_150726 | JGI IMG/M metagenome (GOLD analysis project Ga0208598, IMG submission 150726) | Freshwater microbial communities from Lake Mendota, WI - 22JUN2012 deep hole epilimnion (SPAdes) | ecosystem: Environmental > Aquatic > Freshwater > Lake > Epilimnion/Euphotic zone ... | reverse complement strand
TTATGATATATTGTATCTTTTTCAATCACTGCATCTCTAAATCCTAAAGAGTTATAATAGTTCAATAAGTTGTCCTTGCTCTCATCGTATTTTTTAATATCATACTTAGAGGACGAGAATCCAATTCTTACGTATGGATTTAATATTTTTTTTGTTTTTGAAAACGTCAAGTAACCACGCTCTTTTAAATATTGTTCAAAAGTGTAAGGCGTTGTCTTTACAATGGCAGGCTTATCATTGACTGGAAACAAGGTTAAGCGAGATTTTTCATGAATCTCTTTTAAACTTTTCTTTAGTTTAGTCTCATCAACTAAGTTGCCTCCAAAATTGATATTATTAATTCTAACTTTTGGTCCTTTTGTTACAATAAAATCAAGCACCAATTGATTTTTACGAATTGAATCTTTTGTTTCTTTGATTCGGACACTCGCATCTTGAAAACCTTTTTCTGCATAGAATTTTTTAATGCCTTCAATCGCAGTGATGCGCATATTATCAGTCACGACTCTATTGGGTGTCAGACCTGTTTTTCCAGAAAGTTCTTCGGTCTCCGATTTTTTGATACCTGTAAAATTAAAGCGAGCCAATCTTGGTCTTTCTACCACATTTATTTCTACATCAATTTCATTTCCTTTCACATCTGTCAAATAAACACTTACATCACTAAAGTAATTTTGATCCATTAATTTATGAATGGCTTTCGCAAAATTATCGCCCCCTGGCAAAGCCACTTCGTCCCCCTCATTAAGGGTGGATAAGGAAAGCAATAAATTTTCGTCAAAGAATTGATTACCAACCACTTTAACAGAACGAATCTTATACTTAGAAGGTGTTTTCTGATTTAAGATACCCAGCAACTTAACATTGATCTGGCTAACTGAGTCCTGCTGTTTTTGATCTTGGGCAAAACTAGAAGTGGATAATATAAGCAAGGATAGTATTCCTATAGTAAACTGGGTCAATTTCTGCATCTGCTGGTGGGGCTAAATATGTATAATTTATAAGAGGCGCAAATTACTCGTAATATTTCAAAGTCTTTGTTAAAAAGCTAAAAAAACACATGAATAATCTATGTATTTAGGTTGATTTGAGCGCTTGTTTTACCAAATCTGCGTTCTCTAGACTGATAATCCAAAATAGCTTCAATAAATGCCTCTTTACCAAAAGCAGGCCAACGGGTTTCGGTAAAATAAAGCTCTGCATAAGCTAATTGAAAGAGCAGAAAATTGCTAATTCGGTGTTCTCCACTAGTTCTGATCATGAGCTCGGGATCTGGAAAGTCTTTTGTAGATAGGGCTTGTAGAAAGCGTGTTTCATCTATCTGTGTTGGGTCTAATTGGCCTGCCTTAACTTGCTCACTAAGGGTCTTTGCAGCTTGAATGATTTCCCATCGACTGCTATAGCTTAATGCTATAACTAATTGTAAACCAGTATTTTGTGCAGTTGTTTGGGTTGCACTTGCAAGGGCTTGTCTTGCTTCATCAGGCAATAAATCTAAGTTGCCTATAAAGTGCAGTCTAATGTTATTTTGATGTAAATCTGGCACTTCCTTGCTGATTGTGTCCACAAATAGGGACATCAAACCCAGTACTTCGGCCTGTGGTCGATCCCAATTCTCAGTACTAAATGCATATAAGGTGAGGTACTGGATGCCTATTTCAGTGGCCGCCTCTACTACTTTACGAACACTAATCACACCATGATAATGACCATATAAACGATCTTGTCCCTGCTCCTCAGCCCATCTGCCATTCCCGTCCATAATGATGGCAATATGTTTTGGTAGCCTTTGTAAATCCAAATTTTCCATGTTGTAAAAATAAGAAAATCAACAGGTTATTTACGCTTAAATTTAAGTCTATTAAAGAATCCAGGCTTATTTTCGCTGGATTCCTGCGCCTTTCTACTAGACAGTTTTGATCTTTTACCAGGCTTAAACTTCTCTTCTCCATAAATTTTAATCAAATTATATGAGATTCCACCTTTGACTGAAAAAAATTGATCTTTTCCGGAGCGACTTCCTTGGTATCTATTGATAAAACTAGCCGCACCAATTCTTTCTTCATCAAAAGATCCGCCAATCATAAATTGACTTGCAGCTTCATTTTTTTGTCTTTGCTCTAACAGTTGACCGTCAGGAAAGAAATCCAGTTCATCAGATAATGTAAATCGATACATTGCTTCTCCAAAAACATTCCATCGTCTTGACAAATTAAATTTAAAACCAATTTGTATTGGAAAATGAATAATCCCTTTTCTTGCACCAAGGCTTGGAAAAACAACAGAGTCAATTTTTAAGGGGCGAAGTAAGGTACTTAAACTATCTATTCCAATATTGGAAGTTTTTGCTTCTAAAAGATACCCAACACCAATACCTAAATAAGGTGTGAAACGATATGTTTTATTACCAGGTAAAAATCTTGTAAAATAAAACTCCCCCATCAAACTGATGTCATGGAAGTTTCTTGAAAAAAAGAACCCTCTATTTTTTGCGTAAATATTTTTTGAAAGGGTATCCTTGGTTCCTATTTGGATCTGCTCGTAGTTTAATCTAAAGCCTCCATAGTCATTGAATTGTTTTTTGTAATAAGCCCCAAAATTATTTTTAAACTTTAATAAGTCTGGCGCAATATCACCTCTATAACTTGATTGCCCTCCAAATAATCCAATCTCACCTCTATTCTCTACCAATTGAAGGTGCTGTGCTTGAGCGAAATGCGTCATGCCAAACAGAAAACAAAAAATTAAAATTTGTTTTAGCATGTTTAATTTCTTTTATCTAACCCCCAAGTCAATTTTGTTCTTAATGTAGATAAGAAACTATTTTCATTCAATCTAATAAAGTGCACACAAAATGCTTCTTTCTTAACTGCAATTTGAATACCAATTGGAACAATTTCTTTTCTTGCATCTAATGCGCAAATTAATTCCTCGGTTCGTCCTTCAATTTCAAAAGAAATCACCGAACTGTCTGGAACGACTACTGAGCGTACGTTTAAGTTATGTGGCGCAACTGGCGTAATGACAAAACTTGATGAGTCAGGAAATAAAATAGGCCCATTGCAACTCATATTGTAACCAGTTGAACCAGTAGGTGTAGCAACAATCAATCCGTCTGCCCAATAAGAGTTTAAAAGTTCGCCATTCAAATAAGTATGGATTTTAATCATTGGAGAAGTATCACGCTTATGAATCGCAAATTCATTTAAAGCAAATGGTGTACCCTCAAAAATTGGTAGATTACTATCAATATGTATTAAAGATCTTTTATCAATTACATAAGAACGATTGACTAAAGCCTCCACCATGATTGTTAGTTCGTCTTTATAAATAGTTGCTAAAAAACCAAGACGGCCATAATTAATGCCCAATATTGGAATCAAGGTATCACCCACCAAAGTAATGGCGTCTAAGACAGTTCCATCACCACCTAAGGAAATCAAGCAATCAATATTATTGTGTAAATCGGCTGAATCCCTAAATGCAATGAGTGACTTTTTATCTTCGCCAGAAACCAAATTAAATTTTTTGATTAAATCTGCATAGATATAAATGATGATGTCATGCTTTTGTAATTCAACAATCAAGTCATTTAATGACTGTTGCTGATCCAGGTCGACACCTCTACTATAAATGGCTACATTCATGAAACAAAGTTAAAAATTAATTCCGCCGTGCAAATATAATCCTTTGTCCCCCAATTGATTGATACTATACTCCACATTTAACACAAAATCATAGATACTAATTAAATCTACTCCTATACCTGCAGTCCTTAACAAACTATTAGCCAATGAATTCGATTTGTTTTTTTCTTGACTATAGACATAGCCTAATTGCGTAAATGCCTTTATCCAAAAAGTATATTTAACAGATGGAAGGAACTTTTTAGTCAAAGGATTCTCGACTGTATAGGATCCTATCCTTTGATGAATTGCTGCTTTAAACAAGGTTCCTGCGTTGCCATCCACTACATAATAATCTAACCCGTTCATTTGCATTAATCCATACCCCATTAATTTTCGATCACTATAATTAGATTGCTGCATCGTTCTTGCAATCGTTAAAGATTCTGCAAATATGAATCTACCAGGCGCGATAGGATGTGCTACAATCTGTCTAAATTGTATTGCTGATAAATTACTTTCTTTTGAAAATCTTTGAGATAAAGCAATTTCAGTACTAGCTCCCTTGGTAGGATACGCATTGTAATCGAAACGAATTTTTGAATAAGCCCAATTAAGGTCTATATAAGAAAAAGATTTTTTATGATTGGGTAAATAGTTAGGAGCAATTGCAAATGCAGAATCAGAAATGGACTCATTGCCAAATCCAACTTGCAAAGCATGTCTTTCAAATAAATTGGGACGATAGGTTAAATTTGCATTGCCTCTATATCCTTTACGAATCACATCTTCTGTTCTTAAAAAAACCTGCTTATTTCCTTTAGTGGCATAATTCAATTCTTTTTGATTGAACTGTGTCCAACCCAAGCCCATTCCATATTTTAATTGTTTATCAATAAATGGCAATTGATATCGGACGATTGTTTGATGTGTATAGCCTGTAATATAGCCAACTGTTAGCTTGTCATTGTTTCCTGTGGCATTGGCTTGTCTGAGATTGATACCATAATTCACACGATCTAAACTTCTTTTTTGATCGGTCCACCATTGATTGAAATTCCGATCCACCCATCTAAAATAAGGTAGAGGGAAAAAATACCAACGTTCTTTTAGTTGAATTTTAATTTTAACCGATGTACTATCAATTAGTTCAGATGAGACATTGGACTCTAAAAAAAGTGCCGTATTAAATAACTGCTGTTGCGCTACGATATTAAGTGAATCGAGATTAGTTTTTGATAAAAGGTCTCCAACTTTATACGGCAATTCTCTTTTAACAATATAATCTCTCGTTTTTTTATTGCCTATGATTTCTATGGCACTTATTTTCACTTGCGCATATCCAATTTGACCAATACATATCAACAAAAGGAATAGGCATCTGCTGCCAATAGATTTAAACATCTAAATAATTCATTAAGTGATGGTAATGCGCTTCAATATCATTATGCAAAGGTGTCTTACCAAAGTATTGTACTAATTGATAATCGTAACGCTGGAAGGTTGCAATGATTGCCTGCGCTTCGTCCTTATTGATTTTTAGCGTGATAATCATTGCCCCATTTGTTTCATCATAATAACTATTCAACTGAACAATTTGTGCATTATTTGATTCAACTAATCTGGACATTTCGGCCAATGAATATTGGTATGGCGCAACCGATAGCACAATAATAGCACCAGGGACATCCACTCCGAGAAATTTAGCCAAGGCATCATTTAAACTCTTTTGAGGAATCATACCAATGCATTCCTGTTGTTCATTCAATACAGGTAAAATACTCAACTGGTGCTTTGAAAATAAATCTAAGGCTATTAAAAAATGTGCCGTATCTAAAAGCATGATTTTTTTAAACTGATCGGATAAAACCATTAAAGCCAAAGATGCGTCTGTATCCAATAAATCTGCTTTTTGAACTAAACCTAAAAAATAATCATCCTTTACAACTGCTAATTCTTGCACATCAAAATCATCCATACACTGTAGTGCGAAACTTACTTTATCTTCTAATTGAAGTAGTGGGAATCCTTGTACAGTAATAGTTGCAGCTAGCATATTAATTATTTAGTGTGTGCTATTTAGCGTGCGCTTGTAGGAATTTTTCTAAAATTTGATTGAATGCAACGGGCACTTCCATCATTGGCGCGTGTCCACACTGATCAATAAAAGCTAATTCACTATTTGGAATCAATTTATGGAAATCTTCTGCTACAAACGGAGGAGTGACTTTGTCATTTTTACCCCAAATTAAAAGTGTAGGCACTTTGATCTGATCCAATTCTTCTCCTAAATTATTACGAATAGCACTTTTTGCTAAAGCAATAATTTTGATCACTTTAATTCTACTGTTGGTGATCTCAAAAACTTCGTCTACTAATTCTTTTGTAGCAACTGCTGGATCATAAAAAGTTTCAGCCGTCTTTGCTCTAATATATTCGTAATCTCCTCTTTTTGGATAAGAATCTCCCATGGCATTTTCAAACAAACCACTACTACCTGTTAAGGTCAATGTTTTGATTTTTTCTGGATGGCTTAAGATATAAACTAATCCAACATGCCCACCTAATGAATTACCCAATAAATGAATCTGATTGTACCCCTTATGGTCAATAAATTGTTGTACATGTTTTGCCAAACCTTTTACAGTTGTATGTAAAAGATCAAGATCATATAAAGGTAAAATAGGTACGATTACTTTATGTGTATGTTTAAAATGTTCTATGAGGTCAGAGAAATTACTCAATGCGCCAAATAAACCATGTAAAAGCATCAAAGGTTCCCCTTCTCCAACTTCCACATAATCAAATTTGCCTTCTTTTTTTATTTCGTATTCCATAAAATTTTAACGATTAAGTCGTTGCTATAAAGATACTTATTTCAGGCTAAAAATGCTGATTATACCTTTTCTTGTAATTGATTGGAAAATTGAGCCAATGTTTGCTTGATAAAAGGCAGCCACTCACTCAATTTAGCCATAAAATAGGGCCACCATTTAGCTAAGTAGCTGTAACTCATTGATGCATCCATAGTGGATTTTTCAACAACCCCTAATAAAGCCATAAAATAGATGAATGCGCTTATAATAGTCCCATAAATTAAGCAATAAAGGACCATGCCAAGAAGTTTATTTAACCAACCAAGCATTAACCAATCAGCGGTTTGTTGCAAGAGTCCAGTCATCCATCTTAAGATAAGCATGACCCCTAATAAAACAATTAAAAAAGATATAAAAGGAAGCCAATAAGAAGTGATCTTGGTATACACTTTTAATTGACTAGCAACAAAACCTGCAAACTGAAAAGCAAGCACCACCCCAATCATCAAGGAGAAAAAAGAAATAATGGCTTTTATCAAACCATTTCGATATCCTTGTAATAAGGCTAAAATTAGGATTGTACCTACTAATAAATCTAACCAATTCATTAGCTTGTCAATGCATTTTTTGCAACTGAAGCAATTAATTTACCATCTGCTTTTCCTGCTAATTGTTTTGATGCTACACCCATTACTTTCCCTAAATCTTGTGGACCAGCAGCACCTAATTCCTTAACAATAGCCTCTACAGCGGCTTTCACTTCCTCCTCGGTCATTTGCACTGGAAGAAACTTTTCGATCACTGCAATTTCTTCTAATTCTTTCGCTGCTAAATCAGCACGGTTTTGTTCTTGAAAAATAGTCAATGAATCTCTGCGCTGCTTCACTAATTTTTGTAATAATTTCATTTCGCCATCTTCTGAAATTGCACCATTCGCGCCTGGTTCAGTTTTTGCTTTAATGATTTCTGCTTTGATAGCACGAAGCCCTCTTAACATTGCTTCATCTTTATTTTTCATTGCGTCTTTCATTAAAGACATCACATCTAATTCTAAACTCATAAGATTACTTTTTAATTTTTTGTTTCGATACTATTTTGTGCCTTGTTCTATTTGACTTGCTCTAAATTGATTATAAAATGTTTTTGCAAAAGTTTTAAATGATTCTGCAAGTACCTTATCCTGTGTAGCCCTAAGATAGGTATCACCCATGCCCATTAGATTTTGATAAAAGAAGTCGGCCATCTCATCTACCATCATATCTTTTGTCCATAAATCTATGCGTAAAGCTGTTTTATCGGTTGGATCCCAGAATGTCAACATCATTGCTCTAGCAGCCTGTGCTTCCTGAGCAGTGCTATCGGTTGCTGACCAGTCTATAGTTTGGGGTATTTTTTGTTCGTCTAATTGAATTTTTACCTGAATGGATGATTCGTGCATAGCTTAAAATTGTGCCACAAAAATACAATAATATTAGCGAATAAGACCAGCCTATACCAAGTCCCTTGGCCATACTATGGTTGCTTTTTGTTGAAATCTGCTTAATTCAGATTGGAAGGCCTTTTGAACTTCAACACCCTTAGCCGCTCGATACATTTCGTCCTTATAATACAATTTAAAATTATTCGCTAAAAGATCAGGTTGTTTAAAGTCAAAATATTCACCAGCCGAAGCCATTTCGGTGATTGCATTATGATTATCTGTCAGATCTTGATGCATTAAAAATGGAATTTGATAGCGCATGGTATAGGTTAAAAACTGAAAGCGATGGCTATTCATTGCACTGAAGATAGTAAGGTATGCAGCAGCAATCCACTCTAATGTAAAATTTGCAATAGTAACTAATTCCACAGCGTCTCTGTATTTATATCCCAGCAAAATAATTGCAGCTTTTTCTTTCTCTGCTTCTGTGTCCATTACAAAAACGAGGGACATGGTACTGAGTTGCCATTTTTTAAAAACAGAAAAGGCTTTCACAATAGTCAAAATATCATTAGCTCCAACAAATGCAAGCAGGTATTGATTTCCATCTGTCAATGCGCTTCTCACTGGAGCCAGTTGAGACCACTCAAAACTAGGTAAGGGTGCTCTTTCAAGATGCAGTCTTTCTACTCCAGGTCTGTTTTGTGCATGCCATTCATCCAAAGCCAACACCTTTTTTGCAGCTTGTATTGTTCTATTAAAACGTTTTTTTTCGAGCCAAGACTTTAGCCAATTAGTGGGCTCATTAAGATGTGGTAAATTCAATGGGATGAAAAAGGAAGGAAGCTGTTTTGCCCATAAAGCAATTGGACCAAAATGGATCAATGCACTAGCGCTACTATCTGTAATTAATTGTGTTGTAGCATCGGGATGTATCCATTCAACAGCTAGATTTTTATCAGGTTTTGGCAAAGCTGAAACAAGATAAATTTTATGCTGTAACGCGTTGGTATGCTCTGTTATGGCCGTAACCATCCCAATTAGATCTAATAGAATAGGCTCCAGAATATGAAGATTGGGAACATAAAGATCATCGAGCTGTATAAAAATGCGCATAGGCAAAATTAATACATACTTAACAATTTATCCACCAATCATTTGCTGTGGTTAGTTGAGCTTAATAGTACCCTACCTTTGGCCTATGGCAGAACCGCTTAAGCAATTGGATTTATTTGGAATGGAGATAACAACTCCAGTGCATATTCCTGCACCCAAACAAACCAAAAGTATGAAGCAAAAAAAATCATTACCTCAATATCGCAAGCCTGCTTATCAGATTGAATCCGTAGCATCGGAAACATCCGTTTCTAATTTGAATGAGCCTGAGGATGCTGCATTGCCTTCTGTGTCAAGAACACCAATGACCTATGTGAACAGAAATATTTTACATAAAAGAGGTAGAAAGGCATTTGCAGATATGGATCAAGAAATTGACAAAATCAATGTGCCTGATGCAAGTACTTTGGCAAAAAAATTATATTACCCAATAGGAGAAGTAGCAGGATGGTTTAATGTAAACACTTCCTTGATTCGTTACTGGGAAAAAGAATTCAAACAATTACAACCTCGAAAAACAAGAAAAGGAGATCGTTTATTTCGTGCACAGGATATTGAATTTTTAAAACAGATCTACTACTTGCTAAGAGAGAAGAAGTACTCCATTGATGGGGCGAAAACTTATTTAAAAAACAATAAAGAAAAAGCCAACAAAGATCTATCCTTATTGAATAATTTAAAAGATATCAGAAACTTTTTAATGTCTTTGAAGGCAAGTCTTTAAGCAACTACCCTTTTTCTGAAAATTGAATTTGATTTGCATTCGCATACTCAATAGCAGCAAGGTTAATGCGCTCTCTAAGCATCTGAAAAGCATCAATATCCATTTGCATATTCACTAAACATTCTACATGCAATGCATGGTGTTGTTTCCCTGATTCTGATACGAAAACTTGATAGCTATTTAAATCATTTTCGGACTTTAAATAATCGCGCAAATGGTTTGCAAAATCTGCCAATGCTTGTGCAGAAGTAGTTACACTTAATTGTAAATCCATTTCGATCCTACGCTCAGACCTAAGTGATATGTTATCTACAATAGAATCGACCATTTGTTTATTAGGCACAGAGATATAGGTTTTTTCTTGCGTACGTATGCGGGTACTTCTCAATCCAATTTTTTCGATGTTGCCAGTAAATCCACTCACTTTAACCAGATCCCCAACAGTGAAAGGCTTATCAAAAAAGATAATAAAGGAGGCAATGATATTTTCTAAACTTTCTCTAGTAGACAAAGCGACTGCAGCACCTACAAGGCTCAAGCTGGTTACAAGATTGCCAATGCTTTCATTAAAGACATACCTCAATACCAGTAAGACTCCAATGATGTAGATGATCACTTTAAAGAAATCTCTAAAAAATAAAACCAATTGATCATCAGATAAATCTTTAGTCAGCCTTGCTTTATTCTCTAAAATGATCGCAATAAATTCGAGTGTTCTAAGGGTTACTCTAATCAAGAGTATAATAAACATGAATT
>Ga0208598_1000521_pt1 | contig 10565 bp, 9 predicted proteins | sample LakMenEpi22Jun12_FD_150726 | JGI IMG/M metagenome (GOLD analysis project Ga0208598, IMG submission 150726) | Freshwater microbial communities from Lake Mendota, WI - 22JUN2012 deep hole epilimnion (SPAdes) | ecosystem: Environmental > Aquatic > Freshwater > Lake > Epilimnion/Euphotic zone ... | reverse complement strand
CCCCCCCCTTAAAAACCAATATTAGCGAATGAGGCGATGAGACTATTTTTAAGTAAACGGCTGAAAATCAATTAAAAAAGGAATATCCGTTATTACACCCTTTTCTATCTTTAATACCTTGTAATTAGAACTACCTTTTTGCCCATCGGTAGCGTATCGGGTTCTGCCATTAGTACTTTTCCCCTTTTCTCCAGCACTATTTCGATCAGGTCGTCGACTGCATCAGTAACTACCCGATATTCTTGCATGGGGGGTTTTCTGAAAAGATGGAATGGGTCGCTTCCTAAAAATCCTGCCGTATGATAGGACTCATCTACGAGCAGGCACAAGCAGTTTCCTTCTTGCGCTGCTCGCCAACAAGCTTGCAACCCATCGCGTGTATGGCCTGTTCCGATGGCCTCGTTGTATTTTTCGATTTGGCGGGTAATCGATGCATCCAGAAATTTTTTTAATAGAGGCCAGCAGTGGGCGCTCAACTGGTGCTCGCTAAGATGCGAGGGGTCCTTTGCAACTGATACAAGCCAATCGGCCGGCCAGTTGGTAATTTTTTCATAGATAGAAAGTAATTGCTGATCGGCCATTACCAGAAGGGGAGTTGCCGACGTGTGGTAATGTCTTACGATCTCATCCGCCATCCTGAAATGTTTGGCTGCTCTTTCTTCTATTACTTCTTGTTTTTCTTTTTCAAAACTCTTTACATGCGCCTGGCCTGCATAAGAAGTACTTCTTGACGGACGATCATACTCAAAGGCTTCTTTGAATAGGGAAGAAAGACCCGTTTGCTTGAGTGGTGTCAGCTCGGTAGATTGACCCTGATAGAGCTGGGCCTTTTGTAGCGTGAGGGTTAACAGAAGATACGGTTGATCGTCTTGTGCTTTTTTAAGCAGGTCTCTGATCTCAAAACTATCGCCGATTACTATTTTTTCTTTTGTGACGAAAGGAAAGGAGTACACTTCTTGTACCGCTTCAGAGATAAAGAAGCCCACGCTTTGTGGCGGATGTACCGGATCGAGCTTTTCTTTTAGTGGTAAGATCTTGCTCAGCCACCATGTATTGGGACGTTCGGGATACAATTGTTCCCACAGCTCCTCGGCCTGCTGGATCGCCTTATCGACCAGACGTTTGTTTTGCTCTCTTTCGGGTCCGTATTTGGCCAGCGGAACAATAATGGAGATGCACGTGCTTCCTTTTTGAGAGCGTAAAATGCTCAACTCCTCTCCCCTGAGTGTTGCTGCTGGCATGGCCATGTTTTTTGTTTGAGCATGAAGGTACCTGATGCTCAAACCCGCAGCCATGACGACGGCTTACGAGGCGCTGATAGCGGTCAATGCAACAAATTATCCGGCAAGATCGAAGCGATCCAAGTTCATTACCTTGTTCCAGGCGGCAATAAAATCATCTACGAATTTCTTTTGCCCGTCTTCGCAAGCATATACCTCGGCCAGTGCGCGCAACTCCGTATTCGATCCAAAGATCAGGTCAACTCTGCTGGCTGTCCACTTGATGGCACCCGTGTTTCGATCCCTTCCTTCGAATAACTCCTGGTCATTGCTCGATTTTTTCCACTGCGTGTTCAGGTCGAGTAGCTCGACAAAAAAGTCGTTGGTCAGCTGCTGCGGGCGTGTCGTTAGAACGCCGATGTTCGATGCGTTGTATGTGGCGCCCAAGACACGCATGCCTCCTACGAGCACCGTCATTTCAGGAGCAGTAAGAGTAAGTAGTTGTGCCTTGTCGATGAGCAATTCTTCGGCTTCAGCTTTTTGACCTTTCTTTTTGTAATTACGAAAGCCATCCGCTACGGGCTCCAGTACAGCAAAGGAGGCTACATCGGTTTGTGACTCGGAGGCATCGGTTCTACCGGGTGTAAAGGGAACCGTTGTCGATATACCTGCATCTTGTGCAGCCTTCTCCACTGCGGCACAACCACCCAGCACGATCAGGTCGGCCAGTGAAACTTTTTTATTGCTCTTTTGTGCACTGTTGAATTGTTGTTGTATGGCCTCGAGTTTCGATAATACCTCGCTTAGTTGTGAGGGATTATTCGCTTCCCAATATTTCTGGGGGGCCAGTCTTACTCGCGCTCCGTTTGCACCACCTCTTCTGTCCGATCCTCTGAAGGTAGAAGCAGATGCCCATGCCGAAGTAACCAGCGCCGCTATACTAACTCCACTGGCCAGTATTTGTTTTTTAAGTGTCGCTACATCACTTGCGTCGATCAGTTCATGGTCTACGGCAGGAACGGGATCTTGCCAGATCAATTCTTCTTTTGGCACTTCCGGACCCAGGTAGCGTGAACGGGGTCCCATGTCGCGGTGTGTGAGTTTAAACCAGGCTCTTGCAAAGGCATCGGCAAATTGGTCTGGGTTCTCATAAAATCTTTTTGAGATGGGCCCGTAGGCAGGATCATAGCGAAGCGCCAAGTCTGTGGTAAGCATGATCGGGGCATGTCGCTTTGAGGCGTCGTGTGCGTCGGGTACGCTTCCTTCACCTGCATTCCCTTTGGGTTTCCATTGATGAGCTCCCGCAGGACTTTTGGTTAGTTCCCACTCGTAGCCAAACAGATTTTCAAAATAGTTATTGCTCCATTTTATCGGAGTAGTGGTCCATGCTCCCTCAAGACCGCTAGTGATTGTATCGACCCCATGGCCAGATCCGAAAGTATTTTTCCAGCCGGTGGCTTGTTCTTCAATGGTGGCTGCAGCCGGTTCGGGTCCTACGTATTTCGAAGGATCGGCCGCTCCATGTGTTTTTCCAAATGTATGTCCACCCGCGATCAGGGCTACGGTCTCTTCATCGTTCATGGCCATCCTTCCAAAGGTCTCGCGAATATCGCGCGCCGAAGCAATTGGGTCGGGGTTGCCATTGGGGCCTTCGGGGTTTACATAGATCAATCCCATTTGTACGGCCCCCAAGGGATTTTCTAATTCGCGGTCACCCGTGTAGCGTTTATCGCCCAGCCATTCTTTTTCGGATCCCCAATATATATCCTCCTCGGGCTCCCATACATCTTCTCTTCCACCTGCAAATCCGAATGTTTCAAATCCCATTGATTCTAGCGCACAGTTTCCTGTGAGGATCATGAGATCGGCCCACGATAATTTTCTTCCGTACTTCTTTTTAACGGCCCACAGTAACAATCGTGCTTTATCGAGATTGGCATTGTCGGGCCAGCTGTTGAGCGGCGCAAACCGAAGGGTACCCGATCCGGCGCCCCCTCTTCCGTCAGCAATACGGTACGTGCCCGCACTATGCCAGGCCATTCTGATAAAGAAGGGTCCGTAATGACCATAGTCTGCCGGCCACCACGCTTGCGAATTTGTCATCACGGCCATGATATCTTTCTTAACAGCTTGCAAATCGAGCGTATTGAATTCTTTCGCATAATTGAACGACGGATCCATCGGGTTAGAAGCCGACGTGTGCTGGCGAAGTATATTCAACTTCAGTTGGTGTGGCCACCAGTCTCTGTTGGCGGTACCGCTGCCGGCTCCTTTCTTGATGGTGCCTCCTGAGAAAGGACATTTGCTTTCACTGTTCACGTTGTAAGACGTGTTGCTGCCTTGGTTATTTTTTTCCATAGTTTTTTTATTGTGATGGTCGAATTCGGACTGCAAATTTACAGTCTCGGGCGTTCATCTTGTCTTCCATGACAAAAATCATTCGCACCGCTGCGCGGTGCTGCTATGGGATTACTTCGTGCTCCCCTTCGCATTTGATTTACCCAAAGCCTTCGCACCGCTAACGCGGTGCCCGGCTTTTTTTACGCTCAGCCGCTCCATCAAGCAAGCTTGATTCGCGTCTTCGCATTAAAAAAGCCTCCCCAACAGGTTGGGAAGGCTTTGTAGCCCGTACGGGATTCGAACCCGTATCACCACCGTGAAAGGGTGGTGTCCTAGCCCTTAGACGAACGGGCCGTTTTAAGGACGGCAAAGATAGGGTGGAGGGGCTGTTCAGCAAAATGTTTTTGAGCTAAACCGCGCGGGGGCCAGCGAGCCGGCTGCGTGCTAACTCTCATAAAAAGTTTCATCTCATTGCAGTACTTTTGTGCCTCAAAATTATTTAACCATGAGTGCTATAAAAGTTGCTATCAACGGATTTGGCCGAATTGGCCGACTGGTGTATCGTCAGATCTATAATTTGCAGGGTATTGACGTAGTGGCGATCAACGACCTGACCAGTCCTGCCGTTTTAGCTCATTTGCTCAAGTACGACAGCGCACAAGGACGTTTCAATGCCGATGTAAAAGCCACCGAAGATGCGATTGTCGTAAACGGAGATGTACTCAAGATCTATGCGCAGAAAGACCCCTCACAAATTCCATGGGGGCAACACCAGGTCGATGTGGTGTTGGAGTGTACCGGATTTTTTACCGACAAGGATAAGGCCGAAGCGCATATCAAAGCAGGTGCCAAGCGAGTTGTGATTTCTGCCCCTGCCACAGGTGACCTCAAGACCGTTGTCTTCAACGTCAATCATCATGTTTTGGATGGTTCAGAGACCATAATTTCTTGTGCCTCTTGTACCACCAACTGCCTGGCTCCAATGGCCAAGGTGCTGGATGAGCAATATGGTATCATCACCGGGATCATGTCCACCATCCATGCCTACACAAACGATCAAAATACACTCGATGCGCCGCATCCCAAGGGCGATCTTCGTCGTGCCCGTGCTGCCGCGGCAAACATTGTTCCCAACAGTACCGGCGCGGCCAAGGCGATCGGTCTGGTATTGCCTCAATTAAAAGGAAAACTCGATGGTGGCGCACAGCGCGTACCCACTATCACCGGGTCATTGACAGAGCTGGTGTCGGTATTGCAAAAGAAAACAAGTGTCGAGCAGATCAACGCTGCCATGAAAGCGGCTTCGAACGAATCATTCGGTTATACAGAAGATGAGTTGGTCAGCACCGATATTATCGGGATCAACTATGGCTCTCTCTTCGATGCCACCCAAACTAAAGTGATGACAGTAGGAGAGCAGCAACTGGTTAAAACGGTCAGCTGGTACGATAATGAAATGAGTTATGTGAGCCAGTTGGTTCGTACCGTCAGCTACTTTGCCAAACTCATCAAGTAAGACCCCATGACCTCGTTCGATTCTTTTTCTTTTCAGGGTCAAAAAGCATTGGTCAGGGTAGACTTTAATGTGCCGCTCAATAAAGAATTACAGATCACCGACGATACCCGCATGCGGGCGGCATTGTCTACCATCAAAAGTATTTTACAGCAAGGGGGTTCGGTAATTCTGATGAGTCATCTGGGTCGCCCTAAAGAGGGGCCCGTCGATAAGTACTCTCTTCGACACCTGTTGCCGCATCTCATTAATTTGTTGCCCGGTACTCCGGTCTATTTTGCCGACGACTGCATCGGAGCCCAGGCGATCGATCTGGCAACTGCGCTACGGCCGGGTGAGGTCTTGCTACTGGAGAATCTTCGGTTTTATAAAGAAGAAGAAAAGGGTGATCCTGCTTTTGCAGCCAAGCTTGCTGCACTGGGCACTGTTTGGGTCAATGATGCATTTGGAACGGCTCACCGGGCGCATGCCTCTACTGCGGTTATGGCCACTCAGTTTACCTCCGACAAGCGCTTGTTTGGAAAACTGATGGAGGCAGAGGTTGCCAGTGCTCAAAAAGTATTACACCAGGCAGCTGTTCCCTTCGTAGCCATTATTGGAGGGGCAAAGGTCAGCGATAAGATCTTGATCATAGAGAATTTACTGGAGCGTGCCACCGACATTATAATCGGTGGAGGAATGGCTTATACATTTTTTAAAGCGCAAGGCAAAAGCATCGGTAACTCACTTTGCGAAGAAGACCGTCTCTCTCTCGCACTCGACTTATTGCAAAAGGCCGAACAAAAAGGGGTTCGAATTCACTTGCCTGCAGACAGTGTGGTGGCCAATCGGTTTGCCGCTGATGCCGATACATCGGTGGCCAATAGTGGGGCGATCGCTGAGGGGTGGATGGGGCTCGATATTGGCCCTGCCGCTCGTGAACAGTTCGGTAACATCATTGCCGGTGCAAAGACCATTTTGTGGAACGGGCCGATGGGTGTTTTTGAGATGCCGGCCTTTCAGGAAGGAACAAAGTCTATCGCACTGGCAGTTGCCCGCGCAACCCGTAGTGGTGCGTTCTCGTTGGTAGGTGGAGGAGACTCCGTGGCGGCCATTAATCAGTTTCAGTTGTCCGATCAGGTGAGTTATGTATCTACCGGCGGTGGGGCCATGCTGGAATATTTTGAAGGAAAAGTACTGCCCGGGATCGCTGCCGTAACAGGGTAGGCAGGTTGTTAAATTTTCGTGCTGTGCAGACTGCATTCTCGTAGCTGCTTGTTTTACTGTAATTTTAGGGTTCAAAAATTAAAACCTATGAAAGGATCAACTATTACTTTATTGGTAGTGTTAGGTGTGTTCTTGTTGTTTGCGTTTTGGGGTTGTAATGCCTACAACGGATTTGTGACCGGAGAGCAAGGTGTAAAAAAATCGTGGAGCAATGTCGAGACCAATTACCAGCGCCGCACCGATCTCTATGGCTCTGTTATCAAGACCGTCGAAGCATCTGCCAACTTTGAAAAGTCTACCCTTAATGCAGTAGTGCAAGCACGTGCCGCAGCTACGCAGGTAAAAATCGACATAAACGATCCGGCCACATTGCAAGCTTATCAGCAGGCACAAGCCAATCTGCAAGGATCATTCAGCCGCTTGATCGCATCGTTTGAGCAATATCCCGATCTAAAGACCACCAAGGCATTTCAAGATTTTCAAACACAGATCGAGGGCACAGAGAACCGGATCAACGTAGCCCGCCAAGACTACAACAAAGCGGTTGAAACATTTAATCTCAGTGTAAAGCGTTTTCCCGGAAACCTGTTGGCCGGACTCTTTGGGTTCAGTGAAAAAGCCTATTACGAGGCAGACAAGGGGACCGAGAAAGCTCCCGATATCAAATTCAACCTACAGTAAACGCAACGCTTGTTCAATTTTTTTACATCTTCTAAGCCGCTTTTGACCGCAACGCAGCAAGAGCAATTACTGCTAGCCATTCGTCAGGCTGAGCAACGTACCAGCGGAGAGATCCGGGTGTTCATGGAGCGTGGTTGTCGCTATATGGATGCCACGGACCGTGCTGCAGAGATCTTTTTTGAGCAGAAGATGCAGCAAACGGCGCAACGCAATGCTGTGCTCATCTATATCGCAACACAAGATCATCAGCTGGCCATCTGGGGCGACCAGGGTATTTATGAAAAGCTGGGTCACTCTTATTGGCAAAATCGCGTGCAGGAAATGTTGAGGCTTTTTAGCAAAGAAGATTATCTGGCTGGTCTGATCAGTTGTATTGGAGCTATCGGCGAGGCATTGCATCAGCATTTTCCGTACGACCGCCATAGCGACAGCAATGAGTTATCTGACGAGATCTTATTTGGAAAATCATGAGAAAAGCAGTTTTGTTTTGTTGGATCGTGCTCTCGGCTCAGCTGCTTTTTGCGCAGATCGAATCTGTATTGCCGCCTCGCCCCACTCCGGCGGTATTGTATAACGATCTCACTGCAGGTAAATCTTTTTTGACTCCGGCGCAGGCTGATCAACTAGAAAAAGTGTTGGTCTCTTATGATGATAGCACCTCTACCCAGATCTGCGTCGTAGTGGTCGAAAGTTTGCAAAACTACACGGCCAATGAATTTGCTACCGCCTTAGGTAGAAGTTGGGGGGTAGGCAGTAAGCAATTCAATAACGGAGTGGTAATTCTTATTTCTACCGGGGGCGAGTCGGGTGACCGAGATGCTTATATCGCGACCGGCTATGGGATGGAAGGTGCTATCCCAGATGTGGTAGCAAAGGCCATTGTTGAAAACGATATCATTTATAATTTTAAAGAGGGGCAGCGCTACCGCGGACTCGAGCAAGCGGTGCAGTCCATCATAAAAGCGGCAGCAGGTGAGTATAAGGTTCCTGCCAGGCGCAAAAAGAAAGAACGAGACATTCCGCCGGTTGTGATCATCATAGCATTATTGCTGTTGTCCATGCTCTTTGGCGGCGGTGGTGGAAGACGTCGCGGTGGAGGATTTGGTGGATGGACCGGAGGCACCTTTTTAGGAGGTGGTGGTTTTGGTGGCGGTGGATTTGGAGGAGGCGGCTTTGGCGGCGGCGGATTCGGTGGTTTTGGAGGCGGTAGCTTTGGTGGAGGTGGTGCCGGCGGTAAGTGGTAACAAAAACGATGAAACATTTTGTACTCATAGCGTGGGCGATCATAGCAGGGCTACGACTTAGTGCCCAATCTCCTTTTTTTATTTATGTGCAATCCGAGCCGGCAACTCCTTTTTCCGTAAGCTGTAAAGGCCAGACACTTCGTTCTTCTCAGACAGGATACCTTATTGTCTCTAATCTCACGGACACTGTGTTGCAACTTGCTGTCTCGTTCCCTGATAAGAAGCAACCCGATCAACTATTTGTTGTGCGTACACAAGGTAGCGACCAGGGTTTTCTATTAAAGGACTACGGTGATAAAGGGTGGGGGTTATTGGATTGGCGTCAACTGCTTGTTACCTATGCTGAGCGTCCGACCAATGCAAGAGCTGAGCCCATCGGTGCAACGAACAAAGAAGACTTTGCCCTATTGCTAGCCAAAGCTTCAGGTGATAGCAGCTTGCTTGCTGAAACACCAAAGCCCATAGTCGAAGAGAAGCCCGCTCCCGATTCGAAACCTTTGCTCGAGCCGAAACCCGTTGAGACCCCAGAAACAAAGCCCGTCGCAGAAGAAAAGCCCGCTCCCGAGTCGAAGCCTTTACCTGATCGGAAACCCGCTCCCGATTCGAAACCTGCAGTGATCCCTGTTCCTTCTTATTGTACATCGATCCTTACCGAAGCAGAATTCAAGGGATGTTTAACCAAGACAGAAGAAGCCAAATCCGAAACGTCAAAAGTTGCTGTGGTCAGAGCGTTCATCAACGGCCGTTGCTTTACGATCGAACAAGTAAAGACACTTGCCATGTTGCTTGCTACCGACGAAATCAAGTATGATTTTTTATTGGAGTTCTGGACACAAACGGCGGAGCGTGAGCGCTATCTTTCACTGGTATCGGTCTTTGGCAGCAGTGGCACTGCCGATCGATTCAAAGAGATGTTTCAATAATGGCCCGCTTTTTTTTAGAGGTAGCTTATCGCGGAACCGCGTACAGCGGCTTTCAGTCACAAGAAAATGCCAATACTATTCAGCAAGAGGTCGAGCAGGCGTTTCGTACGCTGCAGCGTAATGCTGTCGTGCTGACGGGCTCCTCGCGCACCGATGCCGGCGTACATGCGTTGCAGAATTTTTTTCATTTTGATTTTGAATCACCGCTGCATCCTCAATTCGTCTATAAGATCAATGCCATATTACCCAGTGATATTGTTGTTAGGTCGGTACAACAGGTCGCTGACGATGCTCATTGTCGTTTTGATGCAAGCAGTCGCGTCTATGACTATTTTATTTACCGCAGTAAGGATCCTTTTTTAGAGGACAGGGCCTGGTACTTTCCGTACACGCTCAATATGGAGGCGCTGCAAGAGGCGGCCGCTCTACTGATGCGCCACCACGACTTTACTTCTTTTTCAAAGCGCAATACGCAGGTCAAAACATTCGAGTGCTCGATCATGGAGAGCAGCTGGCGCCAACAACAAGACTGCTTGGTCTATCGGGTAAGGGCCAATCGATTCTTGCGGGGGATGGTCAGAGCCTTGGTGGCGACCATGCTCCAGGTGGGGCGGGGAACACTTTCCCTCGAGGATTTTAGAGCCGTTATTGATGCAAAAGATTGTACCAGAGCAAGTTTTGCAGCTCCTGCCCACGGTCTTTTTTTGGTGGAGGTCTGTTACTGACCCCTTTTTTCAGGAATTTTTGCCATTTTAATGTGGCCTGTAACCCTTGTCTGGCTTATGTTTCGTTGATTATCAGCAATTTTCGTGCTTTTTTTCTTGCTTATTACAGCAGACCCCCTTATCTTTGCGACCCCGCTTGAAAAAGCGGACAGTTCTCTGAAGAAAGTTACGATAGACCAACGGGCAAAAAGCGCATCAAGAAAGGTAAACTTTGCTGGTATTGTGAATTGCACTATCTTTGCCGTCCGCTCCAAAAAAACGGGGCTAGTTCTTTCGAAAACAAATTGATTTTCACCCCGAATTGCACAGTTGTTGTTGGAAAATAATTACTGAAAAATTTGGTTGGAATACTATGGCCCTTACCTTTGCACTCCCGTTCCAAAAACGGGTGGCCGGTAACGGTCAAAAGATCTTTGAAAGTTTGGAAACAATAGCACTCACTTCTCGTCTCGTACGAGAGTGAAACTATAGGTAAGTCAAGCGAAATACATTTCGATTTGACACGTTAATTTTCTCTTGAGAATTTTAAAATGTCAGTATCAAACATCATTTACAATGGAGAGTTTGATCCTGGCTCAGGATGAACGCTAGCGGCAGGCTTAATACATGCAAGTCGAGGGGCAGCAGGTCTGTAGCAATACAGATGCTGGCGACCGGCAAACGGGTGCGGAACACGTACAGAACCTTCCTTCGAGCGGGGAATAGCCCAGAGA
>Ga0208598_1000520_pt1 | contig 10566 bp, 11 predicted proteins | sample LakMenEpi22Jun12_FD_150726 | JGI IMG/M metagenome (GOLD analysis project Ga0208598, IMG submission 150726) | Freshwater microbial communities from Lake Mendota, WI - 22JUN2012 deep hole epilimnion (SPAdes) | ecosystem: Environmental > Aquatic > Freshwater > Lake > Epilimnion/Euphotic zone ... | reverse complement strand
ACCGGTAGTTTTTTAGGGATGTATGAAAGAACAAAAGTAAACCTAGATTTTTTTGAAGCAACAGGACTAAGTTCATTGCAATCTATTTTACCTATTTTCAAAAAAGCACATCATGGTATTTTAGTGCACAATAGTTTTACATCAGCCGAAGACATAAAAGCTGTGCACGCGGCAATGACCAACGCCTTTTGGTGTTTATGTCCTAACGCAAATAAGTACATTGAACAAACCATGCCACCTGTTGAATTACTCCGTTCCCAAAAAGCAAACATCGTCATTGGAACCGATAGCTATGCAAGTAACTGGAACCTTAGTGTGTTGGATGAATTAAAAACAATTCAACAACACCATCCCAAGATTCAACTTTCAGAAATGCTTAGCTGGGCCACCATTAATGGCGCGCAAGCATTACAAATGGACAAGCATTTAGGGAGTTTTGAACCAGGTAAAAAACCTGGAGTGGTTTTGATTAAAGGAGTAGATGCATTCAATAGTTTAAAAAACGCAAGTAGTCAACGAATTTTGTAGCTTACAGTATAAATAATCGATTATGACATTTCCTATTTTATTCGGCATCATCGCAATCATGATTATAATCTGGCGCAGACATCGTAATAGCAAAAGAAATAACGACTAATGAAATTTGTTGCCATATTCTTTCACAATGGCGCTATCTAATTTTTGTCCAATTTTTTTTAATTTATTTAGTCTAGTATTTAAATAATTATTGGTATTAGTACCCTGAAGGACTAAATTCAATAACTCCTTAAATGCTGCAGGATTTTTTTCAAGAATCAAATCCGCCTTTTGGGGTCTTTGAAATCTGGTCCAACCTACTCCCTGATAGTTTTGACTTTTCATCATTTGATATTGAATGATTGGATCAAAAACTACGGCCATTTGAAATCTTGCTTGTTCTAATGTGCCTTCTCTTACCACTTCCATCTTTGCCGTTGCATCTAAGGTGCGTTCGTATTCTTGTATACCTGTAACAATCTCCTTGTTTTTAATCATACGTAATCCGCCAGCCGATTTAATTTGATCTAACCCAACATGTGAACTTTCAAATGTGGCTCTTAACACTAAATTGCGCACATAAAAATAAGCGTCTTCATTTGTTACGGTCTTGTTTTGAACTGAAACAAGAAAGGTATCTAAAAGTGCTAACCTAGATGTGTTTTGGTTTAATACAGTGTCAATACTTTTTAAATCTAGTTTTAAATCCTCATGTACATTTTGTAAATACGCTATCTCCCTATGCTTTTCTATTTGATGCTCGCGTATATTCTCCGCCATAAAACCCAAACTCACCGCTAAGAACAACATTAAAAACTCAGTGATATATTCTTTCCACTTTTTAGGATGATGTGAATGATGATGTACTTCCATAAATTAAATTGATAAAATAGAAATTAAAATATTTTTATCTATTACTGTTAATGTTGATTATGTGTTTTATAATATTTTAAAAGATCTTCGGCGGTATTTTTTGTCATATGCATAAAATTCATTGTTGCAGATGTCAAAGCCGTTCTTCTATATATCACAGGAACTACATCGTTTTTAAAAATATGTATTTTATCATTAGGCAAAATGAAGCTTTTGTTTTTTATTAAACTAATGGTTTCTTCATAAAACTTTTTTTCATTCGAATCTGCAATAAATCTTTCTGGATAATTAAAAACAGACTTCCTTTTATTTGCTGCAATTTCAATTGGCACGTACTTGTTCAATGTGCTTTGAAACTCATTTGCTGTATAATCGTACTCCTGTACTACACTTCTAAATTCAGTAGCCTTGCTTAAATTACTATATTCAATCATCATGCTAAGCAAGGCCGTATCTTTTATATAACGTAAAGAACCAGAGCTCTTCATTTGATCGTATGTATCATTATTACTTAAATACCTATAACTAGTTGAAGGTATCTCATAAACATAGCTAAGATCAATATCTTTAGGTGTTTTAATAATATATAATGCAATCGAATCGCATTTAAGCAGGTTTCTTTTGTCCCCTTTTATCAAGGAATCTAAAAACTGTACGTTCAACTCAACGTCTTTGATAAAACTAGAAACCAATTCATGAGAGCGTTCTTTTTCTACATAACCTTCTCTTAGATTTTCTGCCATAAAACCCAAACTCACCGCTAAGAACAACATTAAAAACTCAGTGATATATTCTTTCCACTTTTTGGGATGATGTGAATGATGATGTACTTCCATAAATTAATTTATACAATAAAAATAATGGAATTATATAATATATATAAAATATTATATATTAATTTATCAAGAAAATTAATGCAACACTGCTTGTAAAATAGGTAGCGACTTGATCTCAGTAAATTTTTTATAGTGCCAGCTTAAAGAGAGCTGAAATAATTCTAGAATCTTTTTTCTTTGTCCTCCATTTAGGTGAATCGTTTCCAATTCATTATAAAATTGTAGGCTTAAAAAAGTAGAGGCCGTTTGTGCTTCCAGTCCTTCTAAGAAATATGGATGCAGTGGCTTTTTTGCAACAAAATTACCCTCGTGCACGTCTAGTATAGGCGTGTCGTTTGAATAAATACCTTGCAATCCAAAACCCAATGTTTGACTTAAGTGAATTAAAAAATATATTGGAAGATTGCTTACCAATCCTGCACCTCCTTTGTCTAATTGTTTAAAGGTATCCTCGATTAAATAAAATAATTCAGGGTGTGGTTCGGGTTCCAGTGTTTGTTGTAAGATCTCTACAATATACGTGGCCACTGCATTACGCAATACATCCGAATACACGTTTTGATACACATAGGACCAATTGACTTCCTTGATCATCTGCATACTCTTCATTGGATAATGATAGGCTTCCATTTGTAAAATGGCACCGGGTTGATAAAAAACGCCCTTGCTTGCACCTTTTTTACTAATTGTTCTAACACCTTTTACAATGTATTGTTGCAATCCAAAAAGTTCTGTGTAGATAGATGCGATGACACTTGTATCGCCGTATTTGGTCACGCGTAAAACAATACCCTTAGTGTTGTGTAACATAGATGATTAAATCACGGTGTCCCTATACACTTTTAAATTGTTGTAAGAACCTAATATCGTTTTGTGAATATAAACGTAAGTCGTTGACCTGGTATTTTAATTGTGCAATTCTTTCTACACCCATGCCAAACGCAAAGCCAGTATACTTTTCAGGGTCGATGCCAAAATTCTCTAGCACTTTTGGATGCACCATACCTGATCCTAAAATTTCTACCCAACCTGTGTGCTTACAAATATTACATCCCTTGCCTGCACAAATTTGACAACTGATATCCATCTCGGCACTTGGTTCTGTAAAGGGAAAATAACTTGGGCGAAAACGCACTTTCACTTCCTTGCCAAACATTTCTTGTACGAAAAAATAAAGTGTTTGTTTTAAATCTGCGAAGCTTACATTTTCATCGATATACAATCCTTCTACTTGATGAAAAAAGCAATGCGCTCTTGCAGAAATTGTTTCGTTTCTATACACACGTCCCGGACAGATGACACGAATTGGAGGCTTCTGTGATTCCATCACACGTGCTTGTGTACTCGATGTATGTGTTCTTAATAACCATGCAGAATGGTCTGCAGTTTTTTCTTCTACATAAAATGTGTCTTGCATATCACGCGCAGGATGATCTTCTGGTAAATTCATAGCACCAAAATTGTGCCAATCATCTTCTATCTCTGGTCCTTCGGCAACGGCAAATCCCAATCTTTTAAAAATAGAAACCATTTGATTGCGCACCAAGTTGAGTGGATGTCTTGTGCCAACCGGTGTTGGGTCGCCTGGTAAACTAAAGTCCATACCTGTATCTGTCTCTGCGCTATCCCCTAATCCTGCTTGTAATGCTTCAAATTTTTCTTCGGCTACAATTTTAAATGCATTCAATATCTGTCCAAATTCCTTTTTTTGATCGTTGGGTACATTTTTCATTTCCCCCATGATTTGTTTTACCAAACCCTTGGTTCCCAAGTATTTAATCCTAAACTCCTCTAAAGCGGCTGCATTGGCTGCTTCTGAGGCAGTGATTTCCTTTTTAATATCTTCTATTTGCTTTAATAGTTGCTCCATACTACGAAGATAAGAAGAAGGCGCGAAAGCACCCGATGTGCTGCATATTTATACCACAAAAAACCTTACATTTGTTATTCGTTGAAGTAATATATACATGGAGTACAATACAGCAAGAAGCATCATGGGGATGAGAGAGTATGGCCGTCACGTTCAGAGGATGGTGGATCATCTATTGACCATTGAGGATAAAGAAAAAAGACAGGAACAAGCAAAAGTCGTAATTGAGTTGATGGGATTCCTGAATCCACAACTAAAGAATATCGAAGACTACAAGCATAAATTATGGGATCACTTATTCTTTATGAGTGGTTTTAAATTAGATGTAGAAAGTCCTTACCCAATTCCTACAAAGGAAACCTATAAGCAAAAGCCCGATCCTTTACCTTACCCTCAACGCAAAATCAAATACGCGCACCTTGGTAAGAATTTAGAATTGGTGATTGATAAAGCCATGGCCGAGCAAGATCCAGAAAAGAAAACTGGTTTTGCACATACCATTGCGCATTACATGAAACTAGCTTACAGCAACTGGCATAAAGAATTGGTACAAGACGATGCAATTCGTAGCGAGTTAAATGCCATCACTGGTGGTGAATTGGAATTTAGCAATACACCTTATATCAAACACCGCAATCAAAATTTTGAACGCGAAGATTATCGTCCAGCTGGTGGTCGTTGGCAGAACAACCGCAACAGACCTAACGCAGGCGGCGGCGGAAGAAATAACAATAACCGCAATTTTAAAAAGCGATTTTAGATATCAAAACACCGTATAAATACGGTGTTTTTTAGTTTATCCTGTTTCTATATTTATCAGATTAAAATAATCTATAAAATATTAAACATGAAAAATTTACATTTCACCAAAAGTCTCTTTTCCCTCTTTTTATTATTTGTGCTTTCTACAAGTTGTGAAAAATCAAATCCTAAAGAACCAGTTAGTTTGAACCAATTTGAAAATGTTAAAAGTTTGAAACAAGTTCCAGAAATTGAAAAAATGGAATTATCAAATTTTAAAGACAAAGATGTGATTGATTTAATTGAGCAACTAAAACCAACTAAATTAAATCAAGGATTAACATCTAAAACAATTTTTAAAGTAACCTTTAAGAATTTACCAACGCTTATAGGGTTTTATATAAAAGGGGAAGAAACAGGACAAATTACTGAGGATATATTCTATGTATTTGAGACTAGATCTAAATTAAATTTATTTATTACTAGAGAAAAAACTGGTTTTGCAGATAAAAATAATAATAATGGCTATATTAGTATTAGGGATATCAATAACGATTTATTATTTAATGATTATGTTGAGCAAAATCGTTACGTAATGAATTTGAATTTAACTAGTAATGTCTTTTCATCTAATTCAAATTCTAAAATAAGTTTTAGAGAATGGGATTGTACAAGAGCAAAATTTAATAAATTCTATCAGGAAGCAAAAAGTGAATGTGAATCAGATTGGATATGTGATGTGGCTTGTTCTGTTAACCCTTGCTTTATTTCGTATTTAGCTTATGCAGTAGGAAAATGCAGTGGGCTTATTGAATAATTTTAAAAAATAATTATGAACTTAATTACAAACTTTAAAAAGCCAATATGGTTATTCGTAATTGGCATGATCATCATTTTATTAACTGTACTATTAAAAACAACAGGAACAATCCCATTACTTCAGGTGCCAATGTTCGTATTTGGTTTTACTTTAGAATTAATTGCAATTGTTACTTTTTTTAGAAAAAGAGCCTAGATAATAAAGTGTTTCTAAAAAATAAAAAAGCCCCGACAAATTATCGGGGCTTTTTTACGATACCTATTTTCAAATCTAACTTTTAAAACTTGGCAGGTGTTCCTGGTTTTGGAATACTATTTTTTATAAACACCCTTAGATGATCATTGCTAGTTGACAAGTCTTCTTTTCGCAAGTACATCATATGTCCACTGCGGTAGCCCTCCCAGAACATTCTATCTTGAATTTTTCCAGCAGGATCCATCTGCCACATATTGTACTTCGCATTAAAGTAATCGCAAGCACCATCGTAATAGCCTGATTGAACCAATAAATTTAAATATGGATTTTCCATCATCGCTAAGCGCAAATCATCTCCAGTATTATTATTGCTGTTATCCCATGGTTGCACAGGACCAAAAATATAATAATTTAAATCTGTCTTATAACCCAACTCATCTCTTAGGTACATATTAATTGCTGGTGTGAATGAATGCTCCCATGATAATAATTCTGAATTATAATCTGGTTTCTGTCCAGCATCTTTTTTATCCATACCAATATACCTTGAATCCAATCTTCCAACAGTTTTTCCTTGATCACGTAATAACTCTTTCCAGAAATAATCAAATGGCACTTCCATATTTTGTTCTGCCACCACTGTTTCATTTAAGCCTATATACCCTGCAATCTTTTTTACCATTGCTTTGCGCTTATCTGCTGGCAATGCGCCACCTTGTGCCAATGCTGGCATCAACTCATTAATTGCAAACGCTTCTACCTCTGGTAAATATTTTTCTAATTCTTTAGACTGAAAAGGTGCAGCTAATTTTTTATGATGCCATGCAGTTGCTGCCATGTATGGAATACGTAATGCTGCACTTGAAACTGCATCACGCTTTAATCCAAGATCGGTTGGTGAAACTAAAATGACACCATTCAAAAACATCCAGTGTCTATTCTGTAATTCTAATGACAATCCAGATACGCGATTGGTGCCATAACTTTCTCCAATTAAAAACTTAGGAGAAGCCCAACGCTTTTGTCTTCCTACAAATGTGTTGATCCAGTCTGCTAAATATTTAATGTCTGCTGTCACACCAAAAAACTTTGATCCTGGAGTGGCTTTATCTAAAATTCTTGAAAATCCAGTATTCACCGGGTCAACATATACAATGTCTGCAACATCTAATAAAGACTGCGGATTGTCTTCGAATCCGTAGGGTTGAATTGGATAGCCTTCGTCGTCTATTTTTAATTTTTTTGGTCCTGTATAGCCCAAGTGCATCCAAACACTTGCTGTACCTGGTCCACCATTAAATGAAATCACCAAGGGTCTTGTTTCTTTATTGCTTACATCGGTGCGCTCATAGTACACATAAAATAAGCCAGCGATTGCTTTTCCGTCCTCGTCCCATACAGGTTGTGTACTTGCTGTTACTTTATAAGGTACTTTTTGTCCTTTGATGGTGACTTCGCCTGTTTTTTCGGCTTTTTGATCTAGGGTAAGTGCTCTATTAAAAGCACCTGATTTTGGGGATCCTTCTTCTGCTGGTTTTTGCGCAATAGCAAATAAGGAACTAGCGAGTAATAAATAAGTGAAAAGTTGTTTTTGCATAAAATCGATTATTAAATAAATATTAGATGTGGATGCTTAAAATTGCCCTTTAAATATACAACCAATTTGGGCTTTCTATTTCTTCTTTATTATGATTTATTTAGATGGTATTTGCTTAATTTAGTCCCATGTCTGAACAACACAAAAAAGCCATCATTTTAACTGCGCCATCTGGTGCTGGAAAAACATCTATCACGCGGTTTTTATTAGCAAATTATCCTCAATTGGCTTTCTCGGTTTCTGCCACCACAAGGGCTCCAAGGGGTGCTGAGCAGGATGGTGTTGACTATCATTTTATTAGTCCAGCAGCATTTGAAGGTCATATCTACCAAAACGATTTTTTAGAATACGAAATGGTTTATGAAGGCTTGTATTATGGGACTTTAAAATCTGAATTAGACCGTATTTGGGCTGAAGGAAAAATGCCTGTATTAGATATTGATGTGAAGGGCGCTATTGCCATCCAAAAAAAATTAGGAGATCAAGCCTTCTCTATTTTTATTTTACCACCTTCGATCGAAGTATTAAAAGAGCGTCTTGCAAAAAGAAATACAGAATCCGAAGAAAAGATGCAAATGCGATTGGATAAAGCAGCATACGAAATTAGTTTTAGTAATCAATTTAATGCAGTTGTAAAAAACGAAGTATTGGAGACTGCGTGTGAAGAAACAGCGAGTCTCATACAAGCGTTTATTTCAAAATAATTACTTTATAAATAATATTAATCAATTCATTAAATACAAATAAAATGTCTGACAAAACACTTCTAGGAAAAACAGTTTTTATTACTGGTGGGAGCAGGGGGATTGGCAAAGCCATTGCACTTAAATTAGCTGCAGCTGGCGCCAATATTGTGATTGCGGCAAAGTCGGTAGAGGAAGATCCGCGTTTAGGTGGAACTATTTATTCTGCTGCTGCAGAAGTAGAAGCATTGGGTGTAAGGGCTTTAGCGGTGCAAGTAGACATCAGAGACGAAGCGCAAATTGCGAATGCGATACAACAAACAGTAGATAAATTTGGGGGTATTGATATTGTAATCAACAATGCATCTGCCATTCAATTAACAGATACAGCACATACCCCTAGTAAAAGATTTGACTTGATGCAAAGCATCAATGTGCGTGGCACTTTTTTAGTGGTACAACATGCCTTGCCTTTTTTGAGAAAATCTACCCATGCACATATTTTAACCTTATCCCCTCCTATTAATTTAGCACCAAAATGGTTGGGTCCACATGTGGCTTATACCATTACTAAATACAATATGAGTATGATGACGCTTGGATGGGCGGAAGAATTTAAAGAAGATCAAATTTCCGTGAACGCTTTATGGCCTCGCACTACTATTGATACTGCAGCTGTTAGAAACTTATTAGGTGGTGAAGCACTTGCTAACATGAGTCGAACGCCTGCTATCCTTGCGGATGCGGCTTATGCTATTGTGACAAAAAAGCCTTTGGTGTACACTGGGCAAACATTTATTGACGAAGGCGTTTTAGCTGCAGAGGGCATCACAGACCTATCGCACTATTCGGTCGTGCCTGGCGGACATTTATATACTGACTTATTTTTATAATGATTTAAAAAACAACAAGATGAAAAAACTATTACTTGGAGCGATGCTATTTTTATCTTTTGGTGCTTGGGCACAAAAGAAAGCAAAAGTTGATCCTGCAACCGCTCAAATCAATGCCAATAAAGAAACTGCTCTCGCTGCATTGAACAATGCTTATGATGCAGACAAAAAAACTGCATTGCAGATCTGGGATTTTGCAGAAGTAGGTTATAAAGAAGTAAAAAGTGCTGCATTGCATATTCAACATTTAAGAGATGCTGGTTTCACCGTTGAAACGGGCGTAGCAGGCATTCCAACTGCATTTGTAGCGACCTATGGCACTGGCAGTCCTGCTATTGGTATTTTAGCAGAGTACGATGCCTTGCCTGGTATCAATCAATCTACATCGGCAGAAAGAGATCCAATTGTTGGTAAAAATGCTGGACATGCTTGTGGACACCATCTTTTTGGAACAGCAAGTGTATCTGCTGGCATTGCGATAAAAGAATTAATTGCTGCCGGTAAATTAAAAGGCACCATTAAAGTTTATGGAACGCCTGCAGAGGAAGGTGGAAGTGGTAAAGTGTTTTTAGTAAGAGAAGGCTTATTCAATAATTTAGATGCGGTGATTCACTGGCATCCTGATGATGTGAATGCGATTACTACAACAAGTGCTTTAGCGAATAAATCGGCTAAGTTTAAATTTTATGGTATTTCTGCACATGCTGCTGCTGCACCGGACCAAGGTAGATCTGCATTAGATGCGGTAGAAGCCATGGACAATATGGTGAACATGATGCGTGAACATATTCCTCAGGAAACAAGAATTCATTATGTGATCACCAATGGTGGTAAAGCACCAAATGTGATTCCTGATTTTGCAGAAGTGTATTACTATGTGCGTCATCCAAGAAGAAAAGAAGTGGTAGAAATTTTTGATAGAGTGGTGAAAGCTGCAGAAGGTGCTGCTTTAGGAACTGGAACGAAATTTAGTTATGATATCATAGGTGGCACACACGACTTGTTAATTAATAAAACACTTGCAGAAACAATGCAAGCTAACTTAGAAAAAGTTGGAGGTGTAAATTATACAGAAGCAGAAATTGCTTTTGCTAAAAAATTACAACCAACAATGGTTGCCCCAGTAGATTTAGCAACTGCTACTTTAATAAAACCATTAAGTTATATTAACGAAGGCAATAGTGGATCTACCGATGTGGGTGATGTGAGTTATGCAAAACCAACAGTAGGATTACGCGCAGCTACATGGGTTCCAGGCACTGCAGCACATAGCTGGCAAGCAGTTGCTTCTGGTGGAACAGAGATTGGCACAAAGGGTATGTTAGTGGCTAGTAAAACAATGGCACTCACTGCAATTGATTTAATGAGTAATCCTGAATTGATTAAAAAAGCAACAGAAGAATTTAATAAATCAATTGGTGATTATAAATACAAGGCACTGTTAGGAGATATTAAACCTGCTTTGAACTATAGAGACTAGGTTTTGCCTAAATACTCTTAAAAAGGCCACTCGCTTGAGTGGCCTTTTTAATTTTCAATAAG
>Ga0208598_1000508_pt1 | contig 10708 bp, 10 predicted proteins | sample LakMenEpi22Jun12_FD_150726 | JGI IMG/M metagenome (GOLD analysis project Ga0208598, IMG submission 150726) | Freshwater microbial communities from Lake Mendota, WI - 22JUN2012 deep hole epilimnion (SPAdes) | ecosystem: Environmental > Aquatic > Freshwater > Lake > Epilimnion/Euphotic zone ... | reverse complement strand
AAACTTGCAACAGATCCTGCCTATACCTACGATAATTTCGTTACCACTAACGATGTTGAAGCGCTTTTCAGCAAAGCCGCTGGCAAAGATCTAAAGCCGTTTTTTGATTTTTATATGCGAACCACAGATGTACTGGATTTTAGCGTCAAAGAAACCGGCTATCAGCAATACACAATAAAACTTAATAATTTTTTTATGCCACTTCCGCTTGAAATAACTACATCGAGCAGTAAAGAAAGGCATTTGATTGGCAAAGAAGGTATCAGGATACAAAGTGCCACGCCCCCACTTATTGATGCCAATGGATATTATTTGAAAAAGATTACTATGCTCCCATGAGATATCTGCAATACTTCTTACTTGTTATTGTATTAGGCACGTCAGCTATTTGCCATGCGGATAACTATCCAAGAAACTATTCGCTCGATATTTTACATTATAAGTTTGAACTAACCCTATCAGATGCTACGGATGAACTAATTGGGAAAACATCGATAGTAATTCTTTTTAACACCGACAATAGCAAACAATTACGGTTCGACTTAATTAACCGCTCTTCGGAATTAAAAGATAAAGGCATGTTGGTGGAAAGCGTGCTTTTTGAAAACAGTCCCGTTTCTTATAAACATGAAAAAAACGCACTTTTCATCGATCTTCCTAAATCTTTTGGGAAAAACGCAATTGCAACTTTTGTAGTCATCTATCGCGGCGTACCTGCTGATGGACTTCGCATTGGAAATACCAGACATGGTGAAAGAAGTTTTTTCAACGAAAACTGGCCTAATCGAACAAGACATTGGCTGCCCACGGTAGATCACCCCTATGATAAAGCAACCAACGAGTTCATCATTACAGCTCCCTCCCACTATCAAGTAATATCGAACGGGCTACTTGTGGAAGAATCGATCATTAACGCAAATCAAAAGCTCACACACTGGAAACAATCCGTACCAATATCCTCATGGCTATACGTGCTGGGGGTGGCCAGATTCGCAGTGCAGTATGTAGATGAGTTTATGGGAAAGCAAATCCAGACTTGGGTATATCCTCAAGATCGAGATAAAGGATTTTTTGATTTTGTAAGCCCCACTAAAGAAGTTCTTGGATTTTACTCAAATTACGTTGGGCCGTTTGCCTACGAAAAACTCGCGAATATTCAGTCACCAAGTGTAGGTGGTGGTATGGAAACTGCATCTGCTATATTTTACGGCGAAAATCTTGTTAACGGAAAACGAGATGTGCGTCTGCGTAATGTTGTAATCCATGAAATCGCTCACCAATGGTTTGGCAATGCCGTAACAGAATCAACTTGGGATGATGCCTGGCTGAGTGAAGGATTTGCCACGTATTTCACGATGCTTTTCCAAGAATACGCGTATGGCACAAGCGTATACGTCGATGAATTAAAAAAAGCGCGTACCCGTATTTTTAATTTCTATAATAAAGATTCAACGTATAAGATTATTGATAACCGTACGGCAGAGGAAGGCCCCGTAACAAATGATATGACCTATCAAAAAGGTGCATGGGTGCTACATATGCTGCGCGAAAAAATGGGACACGAAGTATTTAAAGAAGGTATTCGAGCTTATTATCAGAAGTTTTACAACAAAAACGTAACAACAGATGACTTTTTTGCAGAAATGCAAAAATTCACAAAAGCTCCGCTCAGTACGTTTCGTAATCAGTGGCTGCACCATCCAGAGGTATTAAACTTGCAGGTAGCGTGGCGCTATGATAGTGCATCTTCACAAGTAGAGATTACAATTGATCAAAAGCAGTCTACTGGATTTTACTTCGAAGCACCTGTTGAAATCGAGATAGTTGAATCAACTGATAAGAAAATCATAAGCCTTGATATCAGTGGTAGAACTTCCACTTTCAAGTTCAAAGCAGATAAAAAACCAGTTGCCTTACTTGCAGACCCAAGAACTACGCTACTAGCGAAATTTGAGATTAGAGTACTTTAGAAGCTGACGACATTTTTGGGTAGCTGATTTGAGATACTTATTGATGTATGTGCTCTGTAGATGCTAATATTTTACGAGACTGCTCCAACAAAGGTTGCACATAACTTTGATTGTCGAATGCTTCGAGTAATATGGCGGTTGATACAACTGAAATGTAGTCAATCATGTCGAAAGACTCCTGATGATTGAGTCCTTTCCCTGATAAAAATGGATTTTCAATATTAGTTTTTCCGTTCAGGTACACAATTGTAACCTTATAATTATCTCCTGGACAGCCATAGATTGTAATAAAATGTTTCTGATTGATGGGTTCATAAAAATCATACATATACTGCAAAAACCTCGATTCGGAGATTGATAGTAATATTATTTCACTCTTATGATTGGAATAAAGTCAGATAATAGTTTTATTTTCTCTGTTAATGGCTTATTATAAATATCAACATTATTTGGAAGCCTTATGTTTTCTGGCATTACATCAATCAAGTTTTTTAAATAGGTTGTTTTAATTGCATAGTTTACATTTTCAGAATTAAAGTATTCTTTATTTAAACCTGAAGATGTAATACCAACAAGATTGCCTTTATTATCAAAAAGAGGGCCTCCACTATTGCCTGGCTGAATGGGCACAGAAATTTGATATACAGTTATGTCGCCTTCTATTCCTGTTTTTGAACTAATCTTACCATCCGTAAATTTTATTTCATCACCCATTACTTGAGCCATAGGATAACCAAGAGCAAAAACTTCAGAGCCTACGTCTTTAATTGTTGAACTAAAAACATATGGAATAGTCGGTAGAGTTTTGAATTTAGGATCGTCTACTTGAATAATAGCCAAATCATTTTGTTTATCTGTAACAATTACTTTAGCAGAAAATATATTTTTTACCCCCTTTTGAAAATATTCAACCTGAATAGCATTTGCCTCTTCTACAACGTGATAGTTTGTGGCTATATATCCCTTTTCATTAATAAAAAATCCTGAGCCATTTCCTTTCCATTCGTTTGCGCTAGTTGAAATATTTTTAGGCCTTTTTTGCTCTAGTTCCTTATCTGTCAGGAATTCTTTAACAATTAGGTTTTCTAAAACAAACTCACCTCTGCCTCCTGCAATTATACCAATGTTATTACCTCTTAGATCTTTTGACTTCGGCCTTTCAACCACCTCTCCGTTTATAGAAAAAATAAATTCGTCGCCAAATTTCATAACTTTCAAAAGGTTACGCTTATTCCCAATATTAATTGCATTAGACTTTGTCCATTGACATATTTTAATGTTAACTCCTTCGAATTCACCCAGAATAATATAAGAGCCGTATTCAGAAATCAGGAATTGATAGTAATTATTCCAATCTTTAAATCCAAATATTAACCCGTAGCCTTCATTTCCTTTACCTGATTTTTTTTGAATGACAGACTCGATTGAAAAACTTGATTTTTGATCAAGTGTAATATAGTTAAAACGAGAGGTGAGATTGTCAGTGTTTAAATAAAGTGAAAGATTACCATCTTCTGTTATTCGTGAAATATTATCTTGAAATTTTCTTTCCCATTGCTCTTTATTAATTCTAAAGTTTTCATTGTAAACTAAAGCACCAAGACCATTTTCATCATACTCAATATATTTATTTTCAACTAATCTTCCAGTCTCGTAAAAAGCAGAAATTTTTAATTTTCCAGTTTTATACCATTGTTGATACAACCCATCATATACGCCTAGACTATAATTAATCTCTTGGGCCATTTGCCCATTATCATAATAAAATGTGTTTTTACCATTTATCTTATTGTTGAAATAATATCTTTTTTGCTCAATCTTTCCATTTTTGAAATACCATGTTGCCTCCCCTTCGTGAAAGTTTTTTCCCTCATCTTCGTAGTCAAGGTAAACTGCAGTAAATTCAGATTGCAGTTGACCGCTGATATAAAAATCTTTAACCATCCCTTTAGGCTTATTATCTGATTCATAGGTTACCAATCTATAAAAAGAAGCATCCTTTTGCTGACATCTATTCCATTTATCATCAAAATACTCTGTAACCCTTACTCCAATTTCTGGTTTGTATCTGCCAGACTTTTCGCTAATTTTTTCAACTGGAAAATATTTCTGTATATATGTTACTTTGCCATCAAAATTTGTAAATTTTCCAGTATACATTCGGTCGGAGACAAAAAACCCTTCAAATTTTGAACCGTTTGCCATTTTTAGTGTGCCATTTCCATGTTGTCTATAGTTAATAATCTCCCCGTTGTAATAATTACCGTTACCCAAATCATATTTACCATACCCAATAGCTTGCCCATTTTTAAAATTGCATTCTAATATTGTTTCGCTTTTATGAGAAAACTTACCCTTTCCTTCTCTAATACCGTTTAGAAATTCACCTTCATAAGTGGACTCGTATTGACCATCTTTATATTTCGTAAGTTTACCAAATCCATCAGCCTTACCATTTAAACAAGAACCCTCCCATTTCATAGTAACTCCATCACTATAATAAGGGTCTAGAAGTTTGCATCCTTGAGTATTACACACAACCCATTCATCTTTTAATGTCTGTGAAAAAAGGGGATTTGTCAAAGTGAACAAAATTGTCAGCGCTAAAATCTTCTTTATCATATTCAGTTTTTTAGTATTGCTACCAACTAGCGTATACCCGATACATTTAAGCACATAGAAAGTCAAATTTGAGTTTATATGTACGAAATTTTAAAAATCACTTTTTATACATTCATGGCAGCTCTTAAAATAAAGTTAGCTTACATCCCTGTTTCCCTTAGCCTTTATAATAAGTTAAGTAGCAATTTACATTAAATAAAATTGATTTTCAATACCTTTAAAAGGCGTTTTTATCTTCAGGTTTCACTAAAAGATTATGAAATGAAAAAGATACTTTTTTTTACACTTCTACTGATACCCTTTATAAATTTTGCCCAATCGGGAAATGTACTTCAAACAGAAAGTGATGGATATTGTACGTATATCAGGCCCTCATTTTTTAATGTCATAAAATTATTATTTATGCCGAATTCTACATTTGTAAAAACCATGAATGAGTATAATTATATAGAAACAGCCTCAGGTATAGGATATATGGCGCAAACTACTTCTAGGAGCCATTTTCGAATAATTAAGAAAGATAGCAGGTCTGTTATAATGAACTTTTCACCTAATAATGTTGATCTTATTTCAAAATTTAGAAATGAAATAAAAAATGCAATTAAAGAACCAACAGTCCAATATGAAAATGGATATGAGACATATAGAATATTACTCCCTTATGATGGCATAAAGTATAAAGTTACTTTTCGATTAAAAGAGGAAGAAAGAAATGAATATTTTAATGGACAAAACATAAGTTTTTCAAATGGTTCTTTAATAGTAATGATTGACTAAAACTAGTTTTTATTTGCTTAGTGGTTTCAAATATTAATATTCCTGACATTATTTATGCTGCCAGCAAAACCGGTATGATCTTATTTGATTACAAATAATATTAATAACCTCTAGGAATAATAATTGCCATTATAAAATATGAAATTAGAGGCAGCCCGAAAAATAAATTCCCGAAAATAAATACTATTCTTACCAAACTAACATCTGTCTCAAAATAATCAGCAATTCCTGCGCAAACACCAAAAAATATTTTTGGACTTTTTCTTAAAAGTTTTTTCATAAAAGATATTATAATCAATTATTTAATTTATAGGCACGCTTTTCACGGATAGCGTGCAGTTTTGAAATACTTTTATTATTTCCCTTCCAATTTATTCACGTAGTCGAGCGAACCAACTCTTACTCTGAGAGGTATTCGAGTCTTCTTTTCAAATTTCCATTCTTGTTTACAGACAAAGCCTTGTTTAGCGCTTATAAAATCTGGCCTGATATAAACGATTTGTTTTTTCCCTTGATAGGGATTTACTATTGACTTAAATGGTACTATTTTGGGGATTGGAATTTTTGGCTGCCCAAAACAGTAGTTGACAGAGATTAAGAATATGATAAGCAATAGTCGCATTTTCTACTAATTAATTGCAAGTTAATTTCTTTTATGCTCCAGATTATACTTCATTGCTATTTCAGCCTGTAACTCAGTAATTTTTTTATCGAGTCGTATTGAAGTAAAATGCGCTTGTTGTCTTATTTGTTTCGGAAGCAATACTATTTATAGAAGAAAAAATACTTGGCATTTTACCTACACCAATTTCAAGGGGGCTTGCAATTCTGGCACTTTTCCCCCATAAAAACTCTACCCCCCCCCACCTACGTATCCACCAATTTGAGATTTGGTACTTGCTGAAGAAGTCTTTAAAAAGTAATTATACGTATTATAAAATAAGGGTTTTTTAAAACAAGCCATTTAAAAGGGGTACTGGATCATAGTATTTTTTGCTTGGAAATAGTCTCCTTATTGAGAAATGAAGATGAGGGGGAGTAAACTTAGCATTCCCAGTATTTCCAACATGTCCGATGGTGTCACCTTCCGATACAAAGGTTAATCGTTTCGCAATTATTGTATCCAAATGCGCGTAGTAGAATAACTTCAAATCAGGACTTAAAATCGCCAAAGCCTTACCGCCTAATGACAGGTAACCAGTAAAAATTACTATTCCTTTTGTAGCACTTACAATTGGTGTACCCTTTCTAGCAAAAATATCAACACCTGCATGACGGTGACCATTTCTGGGAGCTCCAAATGAATTTTGGTCATAGCTATTCCTTTTAGCTCGAACAACTGGCATGATAATTTTAGGCGGCCTATCACTTACAATTACAACATATACCACCAAAAAGCTAAGAATACCTAATATGCATATAAGAACAATCTTCATTTATTTTTTTAACTACTTAACCGAGATAAATACGCCTCCAAAGATTCTTGAGTTGTTGTAAAATATATGTTTTTGCCAGCTTGACTCAGCTTGCTTTTAATCTGATTAAAATCAACTAGAGCTACTTTTCCGTTAGGAAGAATTACAACTAATTGCATTGACCTGTTAGGAGATAAATAAATGGCCTCTTTTTTCCAATTACTAATGTCGATTACTGAATTATCCTCTTTCATAATACAGAATAATTTTACATTCTGAAATTCTTTTAACTGATTCTGAAAATCAAACATAACAGAAACTTTGACAAAATCTGTTAACTTAATAGCTTTATCAATATTCCATATCCCCAACTGATTAATTTTAAAACTACTTAGCAAATCCGACTCCTTTTGCACACGAGCAATCTCATCGGTTAATTGTTTTTGTAGCGTATCCGCCTTTAAAAAACGATTTTGCATCACAACATTTAAATCTATTTTAGAATCGGTGTCAGCAACTGGAGTCACCCTTACTGAAAACTTTTTCGTTAGAGAAGGTTTATCATCAAATTGATGCATTGTCTTCCAAAATGTGAGCTTATAAATGAGTTTTCTCTCATCAATTTTGATAATCTTAACGCTATCCCAATTAATACGGATAGATTCAAGCACTTCTTGACTTAATTCGTCCTTAGATATTTTCCATTTTTGCCCACGCCACGGATCAAGTTCAGGTGCGGAATCGTGATCTCCATATAATTCAAAAATAAGATCCTCAACATCTTCTCGTTCTTTCAAGGCTACCAATGCGTTCAAGCGATTTTTTTTGCGAGCGTTGGGCTTTGAAATAAACATATTCCTAATTTGCCAATCCGTATTATCATTTAAATAATAAAGTTGATGATTTGCTGAAGAACGGTAAGTCGCAAGCTCTACTTCAATATTTTTTGCTTTTCCTAGTTTTAATTCGTTACCTTCTTGATATGCACGCACCTCTATCATTCCAGCTGATTGAAGAAAAATATTTCTATCACTTCGAATTCGCATGGGAATACCAGCCTTAAGAATAGCAGCAGCATCATGAAACTCTCTAACTTTCAATTTTATATTACCTAGCACCTGGCTATTGTCCATATTTACAAATATTCCAGATTTGAGCTGTAATGCTGTACCTGTTTCTGTATACAATATGGTATCCGAGTAAGTATTTATTTCATACTCGGTAAATGAGACATCAACTTCTTTGCTAAGAGGCTGAATTCTTGCTTGGGCAATTTCATTATATTGGCAACGCTTAAGTGAAAAAATAAGAAAGCCAAGACCAATTGTAAAAAAAATGGTAGCATAAATTCGTAAATTTCCAATTCGCTTCATACTAGCTGATTATTTAACTTGGTAACAGTAAGTGAAACCATCTGAACAGTTGATTAATATTTCATCTTTACCGTCATGATTAAAATCACTTATTTGTGGGGGCAATTCTGACGAAGCGGGGATAGCATACCTACCAAGCACCTTCCAATCCTTTAGAGAAATAATAGTTACAAAACCCTGCGTGTAATTAGCCCTATCAAATTGACTAAGCAAAGCAATACAACTCTCTTGATTATTATATTTGAATATTTTTGTTCCAAAAAGTTGATCAGGATAGTTTCGCACAGAAAGATCCTCATTATTATTCCAAGAATCCTTGCGCACATAATTCTCTCCAATGTGAAGTGTTCGTATCACCCTATTATTTTCAACCTCAAACAGTGAATCGCAGGTTACATATAAATATTTTTGCTTACCTATTTGAAAAGAGTTAAGTGATAAGCTGAATTCATCATCATGCTGCAGAAATATTTTTCCAACTTCTTTACCTTGATTACTAATTCGACTAATATTCAAAGAATAGTTACTACTAGTTGAATTATATATGTAAGATGATACCCAAAATTCAGTCGTTCCATTAATACTACGGGCGTCAACTAATAATGAAAAATCAGTTGCATCATCATCCAAGGTCCATAATAACTTACCGTTTGATCCGCTTATGCAATAAACTACATCATTATAGCTTGAATATACAAGGTCTTGAACACCATCGCTATTAACATCGGCCAAAGCAGGTCGAGTAAAAAAAGATTTAGTATTAGACATAAAAGCCTTAATCTTAAAAATATTGCGATTGTTACTTTTTCTCCAACCACTAAAATCTGGAGTAAAATAGGACCAAATAGTAGCTCCTGTCTCGGGATTAACAGCGCTCACCTCGCCAAGTTCGGTGGCATAAACAACCACTTTTTTTCGATTCATATCTAATAAAACTGGCTCAGCTTCAATATCGCCTGAAACCATTTTTCGCCACAGAATATTTCCACTAAAATCAACACAAAATAATTCCTCATTATCATTACCGAAGAGAATCTTATTATTTACCATAACGGCACCATTTACATCGAAATCACCCCACTTTTGAAAGTTCAAAGCACTGCGTATTTTCCCATTACTAGGATTAATCATGTACAAGCCAGATCTCTCGTCCACAACACCCCAATCAATAAATTGATTACCGTTTGATCCCATAATCAAACTTGTTGGAGTTGAGATAACATTAGTTCTAAATGATGCCCTACCCATTTCTGTTTTCCATAGTAAAGGGTGCTTTTTTTCAATTGCCTCATAAGGTGGGGCACTTGAAATGTTCTTAATTAAGGAAATTGAAGAAATGAGAGAAAAGAAAAGCAGGATTAATGTTTTCATATTAATGAAAACGTAACAGCAGAACTTATATTCGAATTAAAATGCTAATAATGTGTTAGAAATCCCAACTTTAGATGGATTATAAATTGCCGTTAGAGATCGACAAAATTTAATATACAGTTCAAAAGCATTAATATAATAACGCGGTTACAGGAAGATGGCTTTTAAAAAACAGGTGAGAAACTCTACTGCAAATTATTTCATGCTGCTATAAAAAGCTTTGATGGTTGTCAACAATTTTGGTATGTCTTCAATTTTTGACTCTGTCCAAAATTCTATCTGATCACCACCTCCATTTCCATCTCCTAAAGGACCGAAATCAGAAATATGAATAGTTATTCTCGCATCTTTTTCATCAATAAGAAAAGAAAAAAACATTTCTTTCGATTTAAAAACATACTCCTTTGACTTGTTTTTATACGTGTCTTTTAAGTGAGGGATAATATCCCGCTCAATATAAGCTATCATTTTACCTACTTCAGTCTTATCAATAAACACTGAGCGTTTTACAAAATCTTTATTTTTTAATCGAAACCCTGATACAGAATTCTTCATTTGATTATCCCTGGGTTTTACTTCCGCATCTAATTGCAAGCCATGGATTTCGGTTTTAGTATTCGGAACAGAAAAGATAATTGGGAAAAATTCTACTGACTCACCAATACCTGATTTAAATGAAGCAATCACTGACCAATCGCGGAAGAAGTGAAATTCACTATTTGCAATTATATTTTCTCTTATGAAGGAAGTTCCTGCAATAGCTCTTTGGACTTGAGCTGAAGCAGATAGACTTACAAATACTATAAAAAGGATAAGTATTTTTTTCATAAAGTTTATTTAGTTTTTAATAATTAAATAATAGAAAGTAAATGAAAATTGAAAATCAATAAGAAAAACTAATTATAATAGATAAGGATTTTTTATAAAAAATTATTACCCCTTAAAGTTGCTTATAGATCTTTCTTTAAAAAGTAAATATTTAGGGGCTTTACCACCAACGAGAATAGCTATAACTATAAATATAAGTTGAGGGTTGATTTTCATAATATGCAACAGAAATATCTCGAACGGCTTTAATTCTTTCTTTTTCAAGCTCGAACTCATTTTTCTCTCTCGAGAGAGTTAATTTCTGGTTGAAAGCCTCAATTTCAGATAATTTCGACTTAATTGAAGCATTTAT
>Ga0208598_1000507_pt1 | contig 10713 bp, 13 predicted proteins | sample LakMenEpi22Jun12_FD_150726 | JGI IMG/M metagenome (GOLD analysis project Ga0208598, IMG submission 150726) | Freshwater microbial communities from Lake Mendota, WI - 22JUN2012 deep hole epilimnion (SPAdes) | ecosystem: Environmental > Aquatic > Freshwater > Lake > Epilimnion/Euphotic zone ... | reverse complement strand
AAATATGCCCTCATTAAATAACATATGCTATAATAAAAGTACTAAAGGAGATTATTAATGTACGCAATATTAGTAGAAAATAATGATGCTTATGATGTTATTGGGATATACTCAAGCAATAAGCCAGAAGTAATGGATAATCTTGCTGCAGCCTACGCAACTGGAGCAACTATTTCAGCAATTGATGCAAGTGCATATAAGCAAACAGCATTGCATGGAGCAACATTTGATGGTTCATCATTTTCTGGAGGAACTGCAGGGCCTAACTTATTAACTGCTACACAGGAGCAATTAGATTCTTTTAATTTATACGCATTTTTGTCTAACAATGTTGTTGTTGCAAGAATGGCTGTGCCATCAGAAGGTCCAAAGGCAGAAATGTTTGCTGCTGCAAATGCTGCAGGCATGATCTTGGCAAAGATTCCAGATAGACAAACTGTTTATGTCGGTCAAACATATAATTGGGACGGAACCTCTTTTAGCACAATAGCATAACTTTAACTTTGAAAGGTTAATCGTATGGAAATTTATGATGAAAACCAGAATCCCTGGTTTACTAAAGATCGTTCAGAAACTGCATCAAACAGATATCCGACTAAGACTTTGCCAAATGGCATAGTTGTAGAAAATCCTGGACTTGGGCTAAATGTTTACAGAAATGTTTTTAGTAAAGATGATGCTGATAGATATATCAAAATACTTGAATCAAATTTAGACGGTACACGAAGATATAAGTGGTCAGAAGCACAAGTTACAAACTCTACAACTCCAATTAAAAGAGCAAGAGATGCTGTAGATTTTAAGTATAAGCAAGAAAACTTAGGTCCTAGAGATGAGTTCAATGGAGAACTAATTGATCTACATGAAGAAATTTATCAAAAATTAAAGTTTTGTATAGACGACTATGCACGTTATTGGGGAATTAATGTTATTTATTATGAAGCATTTAATTTTGTAAAATACGAAGGTGAAGGAAAACACTTTAATATCCACGCAGACCATGGTCCAGCATACAATGCAACTGTTTCTGCTGTTATCTATATCAATGACGATTATGAAGGCGGAGAAATACAATTTCCAAGATTAGACGGCTATACTCTCACACCCAAGGTTGGAGATATTGCTGTATTCCCATCTAACTACATTTATGAGCATGCATCTCTTCCAATGAAGAGCGGTACAAAATATTGTGTCGTAATCATGACTGATATTAATGAGTTAGGTCATCAGCATGTCCGATGAATACCAAAAAGTATCCTTTAAAACATACCGCCCATGGCTAACAAAAGAAAGTAAATCTGCTCCAACTCCTACTCAAAAAGAAATACCTCAATGGTATAAGGATGCTGATAGGTTTGCTAAAAATCCAGTAACTGGAGAATACTATAAAGCGCCAAGAGAGGTTTGTCCATTTCCAAAGTCTGGAACTACAGATGACTACGGCATGATTCCTACATGGAAGGCTTGTCCAGCAATTATGGATGCTTTTATTACTGGCTATGTATTTAGAACTCCAACTGATATTACATTTACTAAAAATAGTAAAGGATCTTTAGATTTTAAAATAGAAAATCAAATGTATAGAGACTTTTGTACATCTAGACCACCAATGCCACAATTTGAACATCCACAAGGATATTACAAAGATCATTTTGCTTGGATGCCAGATTGGGGTATGAAGTTACCAGAAGGCTATAGCGCATTATTTATGACTCCAATGAATAGGTTTGACCTACCATTTATGAATACTACTGGAGTGGTAGACTCAGATAAAGTTGAGTTATTGGGTAGTTTTCCATTTTTCATTATCGAGGGTTGGGAAGGAACCATTCCAGCAGGAACTCCATACCTACAGATACTTCCATTTAAGAGAGAAAACTGGGAGCATGAACTTGACATTTTAGATTCATCAACAGTGTATGCTAAAATAGTAGATAACGCAAATATTTATCGACAGCCAGATGGCGGGGTATATAAAGATAAAGTTTGGACAAGAAGAGAGTATAAGTAAAAGGAGATATCATGTCAACCTGGACAGAAAAAGAAACGCTAGGGTTTGGAATTACTTGCTATAGAAATGTTATCAAGCCAGAACTAAATATTATAGAAAGATTAGAAAATCTTTTAGGTTCTCCAGCACCATGGGGAGAGTTATCTCCAGAAGGTAAGCCATATCACTGGCTACCAGCATATGTAGGGTATCAACAGTTAATGCCAGACTATCGTGACTGTTATGACTTCAAGTTTAAAAAGACAGATATCGAAAACGATAAAAGCGAAGACTCTCTTTTGCTTCAAAAAATTTGGCAAGACGTTTATGACGCACAGGCTCCAGCAGTAGATGATTATCGTAGAGATTATAACATTATGCCATTAAAGTATTGGGAGGCATTTAACTTTATCAAGTATGGACCAGGACAACACTTTAAAGAGCACCACGATCATGGATTCTCTTATAACTGCACCGTTTCTTTGGTTGCATATATTAATGATGACTATGATGGCGGAGAGTTGTATTTTAGACTGCAGAACTTAAACATAAAGCCAAAGGCTGGAGATCTGTATGTTTTCCCATCAAATTTTATGTATCCACATCAGGCAATGCCAGTACATTCTGGAAACAAATATTCAATTGTAACGATGTTGGATTACAGTAAAAAGTATCATACGCCAGATATGTATGATCCAAAGTGGGCCAATGAATAATGTTTAATATTACAGTTGAAAAGATGCCAGGATGTATTTTTAACATTGAACCAATGTCAATCAAAAGAGACTGGATGGACCTTACATCTGAAAATCATGCATACAGATGTTTTCCAGTAACTCAATCAAATGTTATAGGTTGGTATCTTTCATGCTCAGAAGATATAGTTTTTACATGGGATGGAATAAATGACCAGACCGATCAACATGTAAAAATTACAAGTCCGTCAGGTTCATACTCTGGAAGAGGGCAGTCTTCAATAAGTTTAAATACTTCCTTAGTTTTTAGAACAGATCCAGATGTTAGTATTTGGACAATACATCCAGTTAACTATTTTAATGATGACTTTGAAACTATGTCCAGTGTGATAAGTACTTCATTCTATGACAACCCGCTACCACTTGCCCTTAAAGCAAAAAAGGCTAATGTAGAAACCATTATAAAAGCAGGGACACCTATTGCAACAATTATTCCAATATCTTTAACACATTTAAATAATACATCTATTGAAATTGTAGAATATAAAGATGAGGATCGCTCTAGGACAAATTCAAACATTGCTTATGGAGAAGCAGCACAGGTATTAAATTCTTCTGGCAACTGGACGGATTGGTATAGAAATGCTGTAAATGAAAAGAATGAGTCTGTAGGGTCTCATGAAGTAAAGACACTAAAGTTATATGTAAAAGATAACACTATAGGATGATATAATAATAATATGATACCAGAAGATGCAGTAAAGGTAATAAGAACGCCATCAGATACACCATCTGGGTTTTTTGGCTATGGTCCTGAAAATATAGTTGAGTTAGAAAATTTTATGACTGCAGAAGAGGTTGACTTTTTAGAAAAGGCAGCAAGAAACATAACTATTTGGGATGTAACTCAAAGTCATATAAATGAAAATGGAACAGTGATTTATGATTCAGAATATTGGAAAGACAGAGTTGCAACTGCGCCATCTTTAGATGCAAACGATCCAAAAATTCTTCCAGTACTAATAGGATTATTTAATAGACTTCAGCCAATTATTGAAGATTTTTTTAAGGTAAAGGTACAACCTACAGGACAAACAATTGTTAAGTGGAATCCAGGACAATTTCAAATGCCTCACGCAGACAAAGAGTTGCACTTTGGATCAGATGCTGGATTACCAAATGATTTTCCATATTACGATATTTCAAGTTTGTTTTATATTAATGATGACTATGAGGGTGGAGAGTTATATTTTCCATATCAAAATGTTCAATTTAAACCAAAGCGTGGTTCAGCATACTTTTTCCCAGGAGATATGAACTATGTCCATGGAGTAACAGAAGTTAAAAAATCTTTAAGATATACCTGTCCGTTTTTTTGGGAAATTTTAGAGCATACTGGAGACATAAAGCCAGACCCAAATGTAAAGTATCATAGAATTTTCCCTACAGAAGAAGAAGTAAAGTCCTGGGATCCGAAAAACGGTATAAGGAGAAATCATGAATAATAACTTTGTTGCAAAAGAATTATACCCATACATAATGCTTTATCAAGGTTTATTTGAAGATATAGATAAAAATATAGCAATTATCAGAGAGTCGGAGGCCAAAGATACAAATTTTTGTAAATGGTCAAGTTGGATGAATTTTGGGAGATATGTAGGTCAGACACCAAACTTAATTAATATTCATGAAAAAGGATATGATGTTGTTCAGGAAAAAAATAATTTAGAAGGACTAGAGTCTGACCAATATGATATGTTGTTGGAAATAGCAAAAAATGTATACATGGTAGATAAAGACTATATTGAAAGATATGGCTTAGATGTTGATTTTGGTGCATTCTCTCAAGACAAGAAACACAAACTATGGAAGTGTGGTGGGCCACAACTTTGTTCCTATGACATAGCAAATGAATCAACAGGTACTGCTGGATACGAAGCATATAGCAATGGCCTTGCTATGACATATCACTCTGATTACACAAGAGAGCCAATTAAGAGTCCAGGATATAAATTTGTTTTTAGCACTTTGGTATATCATAATGATGATTATGAGGGTGGAGAAATTTCATTTTATGTAAACAATAAGCAAATGACGTATGCTCCTAAAAAGGGAGATATATTGGTTTTCCCAGCAGGACATCCAGATTATCTCACTGAAGATGGTAAGGTATTTATACATGCAGCAAAGGCTGTTTCTAAAAATAATAAATATATATCTAGATCACATTGGTTAAAATATGAAGAGCCATCAGAAGAATGGAAAATGAAAGAAAAAGAATTTGGAGATTCTTGGACTTCAGTATATGAGGATTTATGTAGTGAATATAGAAAAAATAATCCAAATAAAGTTAAAATAGACAAAGAAGGGGTACAGAAAATTGAACTTAAATAATAAAAATAGAATAACTAAAGATATAGTTATTTATGAAAACTTTATTGATCCTCAAGTTGCTGCTAAACTTGTAAAAGTTTTAGATAAGCATGCAGAGTTGGGAACAATTAGTTGGATGCCAATATCATTTTATGAATCATACTCTTCTGTTCTTCCACAAGATAATGACGAACATGTAGTTGACGAAGGTCTGCCTTCTGATATTTTTACACAAATGAAAAAGGGTATTATAGATGCTGTCGCAAGCGTTCATGATCTTGACCCAAAGATAATTTCACAGATTGGTTATCATACACAAAAGTGGGAGCCAGGTGCATACGCAAGGAAACATTCTGACAATACGGATGAGCATGGAAACTCTGGCGCATTCACTAGAAGCAGATACGCAGCATTTTTATATTTAAATGATGATTTTGAGGGAGGCCTTTTGCAGTTTCCAGATCAAGAAATAAGCATAAAGCCTAAAGTTGGAATGCTTGCTGCTTTTGATGGGGGATTCAACAATATGCATGAAGTGACTCTTATAACTAAGGGTGTTAGATATACAATCGGATCTTTCTGGGATGATCGTGAAGAAGACGCATATCCACAAGAATTAAGAGATGCCTGGGCAGAAGAGATGAGAGAGACTAGAGCCAAGCAGGAAATTGAAAGAGCAGAGTGGCAAAACCTTCTTAAAGATGGATATAAAATAGATGAAGATGGCAATACCTATCTATTTAAAGGAGATGCTGTTTAACATGATGGATTCTTTAAAAGAAAATTTAAAAAACAATAACTTAGAGTTTGAAGAGGTAACTCCAGAATTACTTTGGATCAAAGACTTTTTAACAAAAGAAGAATTAGATTTTATTTGGGGTATCATCAATGGTGCTTCTCAAGAAGATTGGGAAGTAGAGTACATGGGAAACCTAAAAAGATTTTGTTTGGAAAAGTTTGGTAGAGAAGATGTTGATAACTTAGTCGCTGAAGGAAAATTTGAAATTACTCAAAACTGGGTAGATAAAAATTTAAACATTAAGCACCACCCAGAACAAAATGTTTTTTATGGAAGACTAGCAGATATAATTCATCCATCTTTTCCAGGACTTGAACTTAGTGGACTTGCTACTATTCAAAGAATGCAAAAGGGCGTAGAATTAAAATCACATACTGATCAGCACACAGATCCATCGATACACTATGCAACAATAATATATATTAATGATGACTATGTAGATGGAGAATTATTCTTTCCAAATAAAGATATATCATTAAGGCCAAAGCCAGGAGACTTATTATTTTTTCCAGGAAATGAAGAATATGAGCATGGAGTAAAGCATGTAGGGGATGGGCCAATAAGATATGTTATAGTTGGCTTTATAAAAGAGATAGGTCATTACGAAAGAAATAGGTATTGAAAATGAATAGAGAAATACTAGATCCAAAAGTATATTATTATACAGATGCAATAGATAACTTTGATGTGTTTTTAAAAACTTTAAATGAACTAGACACCATGGAGTTTTATGATGACACCAAGGTTAACCTTTGGCAAAAATGGACATCATCTAATGACAAAGATTTTATTTATGGAGAAACAAAGACTTTTGATATCGATGCTATCTCAAAGTCTGGCGGTATAGTTGGAGAAAAAAGCAAATATATTTATGATGCAGTCATGACAACTCTATATAATGTCTGTAAGGATTATGCAGAGGCCATGGGTGACTTTGATGAGCCAAGACTATTCCCAACTTTTAATATTAAAAAATACTATACTGGAATGGCAATGGGTGCACACTTTGATCAGTTAGATGGGGATAAGACTTTGAGATATTCTCTAGTTATGTATCTCAATGATGATTGTGAAGGTGGAGAAATATCATTTCAGTTAAAAAATTATGATGGTGGATGGAACAGCAAAGACGGATGGGTTCACGGTGCTCCACCAGTTAACTTAGATTATGATGATGCTGTTGCAAATAATGCAATAGATTTTGGCATAAAGCCAAAAGCAAATAGCGTTATTATTTTTCCAGCAGAAGCACCATATTTTCATACAGCGCATACAGTAAAGTCTGGTGTTAAGTATATGGTTCCAGGCCACTGGATTCACAACAATATGCAACTTAACCAACAGCAAGGTATGTAGTGAAAACAGCAATAGTTACAGGCGCAAGTAAGGGTGTTGGATATGCAACTGTAAAACTACTTTCAGAAAATGGATATAAGGTTATTGCTGTATCAAGAGACTTGACTAAGGTATCTGAACTTATTTCTGATAATATTGAAACGTATAAGTTAGACATAACAAGCGAATCAGAAATTAAAGAATTTTTTAATAAATACAAAGACATTAAATTAGATCTTTTAGTAAATAATGCTGGAGGCGGTTCTGGACCAACCTTTATAATTAATGAAAGTATGGATAATTTTAGAAAGGCATACGACATAAATGTTTCTGGACCAATGTATCTTTCTCAATTGTTTGTTCCATGTTTAAAAAGGTCAGATGCTGCAACAATTATTTTTATAACTTCTCTTTGTGGTAAGATACCATTTAGAGGTGGCGGTAACTATAGTAATGCTAAAAGAGGAGAAATGGCATTAATAGATACTATGAGGATGGAGTTTCCAGAGTATGGAATTAAGATAACAGAAATTTGTCCAGGTACAATAGATACCCAAATAGAAAAGAAAGATAATGCATTGACAGCAAGTGATCTAGCCGAATCAATAAGGTGGGTTGCCTCATTACCAAAACACGTAAATATTAATCATATAGAGATTAGCCATATTGCTAATAGTAAGTATATGTAGGTGCATAATGGAAATAAATAAACTATATGATGATGTATATGAGATTAAAAATTTCTTAAGTAAAGAAGAACTTGATGCTGTCAATTTTATTATTCAAAATACTCCAGAAGAAGCCTGGTTTGATGAAGAGGCAAAAAAGAGAAATGAGATACCAGATTTTTGGTATGGAAAGCATTTACGTTTTAATGTAGATAATATTTTTACTGATATAAATAATAAAATGAAAAACCTTTTTGACTCTTATTCTTATTATCCAGAAAAGTTAGGTTTAAACAGATATAAAACTGGAGACTTTATGACGCATCACGCCGATCAATGGATACCAGATCTTCCATATTACATAGGATATGGCTTTTGTCTTTATTATAACGACAACTATGATGGAGGAGAACTAGACTATCCAGATTTAAATATGACAATTAAACCAAAGGCAAATACTCTATATATTCACGGTGGTCATATAGTACACGGATCTTTTCCAGTTTTAGGTGATAGAATAAGATACTTCTCAACTGTATTTATACAGGGAACAGAAGAATTTCCAACCATACTCAATAAGGAGTTATTTAAATGAAACATGAAACAACACAGCAAGAGCAATTTGTTATAGATATTCTAAAAGGTAAAAAGAATGGTCATTATGTTGAGTTAGGCGCAGCACACTATAGTAATGGTAATAATACATTTTTACTAGAGCAGGAATATGACTGGAATGGGGTTTCATTTGAAATTATAGATTCAATGCGAGAAGAGTTTAATAAAAATAGAAAAAATCCTTGTATGGGGGATGCTTTATCATTTGACTATATGAAATATTTTAAAGAAAATAATTTTCCAAAGCAAATAGATTATTTACAACTAGACATAGATGCTGGATATGATCTGGCGGGTAGACCAGTTGGAAATAGCCACTGGACACTTCATGGGCTTCTTGCAGTACCTTTAAATACATATAGGTTTACATTAATTACATTTGAACACGACGCCAATATGTATTGGAGAAACATTGCAATTAGAGATGCACAAAGAGAAATTTTAGATTCATTTGGATATGCCTTAATTCACAGATCGTATCATGAAGACTGGTGGGTAGATCCAAAAGTTATGGGGCATGGAGAATTTAGAAATTACCTTCATTGGGAAAATTTATAAACTCTAAGTCTTTACAGTATCTATAGAGTTTTGCTTTTTAGAAAACTCTGCTATAATTAACACATAATCGTTTTTAATAAGGAGAAACACGTGTCAGATTTTTTTAGTTTTCGTTTATCAGAAGATTTCATAAATGAGTATAAAACAAAGGAACCCCCATTTGGATTTACAGATGCAGGCGGTAATTCATTAGGAGAGATTACATTTATTCGTACCTACTCCCGTATGAAGGAAGATGGTACCAAGGAAAGATGGCATGAGGTTTGTCGTAGAGTAATCGAGGGTATGTATTCAGCACAGAAGAATCATGCAAAAGAAAACAGGCTACCTTGGAATGACTATAAGGCTCAGTCGTCTGCAAAAGAAGCATACCAGCGTTTATTTGAACTTAAGTGGACACCTCCAGGAAGAGGGCTATGGTCTTTTGGAACAGCCTTAACAATGGAGAAGAAGAACTCTGCAGCACTTCAAAACTGCGCTATGGTATCTACTAAAGACATTGATCGCAACGACCCAGGACAGTTGTTTGGCTGGGTAATGGATGCCCTTATGATGGGTGTAGGTGTAGGTTTTGATACTTTAGGCGGGGAGAAGAAACTTCCTATTTATGCACCAACAGAACCAGAACAGGTATATGAAATACCAGATACTCGTGAGGGTTGGGTAGAGTCTGTTAGATTATTGATTAATTCATTTTTAAAGCCTAACATGTATATCCAAGAGTTTAACTATGACCTAATTAGGCCTCTAGGAGCGCCTATCAAGGGTTTTGGCGGTACAGCAAGTGGACCTGCACCACTTATACAGTTGCACAAGCAGATCAGGTCTGTAATCGGCGGTAGAGCGGGAGAAATCCTTGACTCAAGAGCAATAGTAGACATCGTTAATCTTATTGGTACCTGTGTGGTATCAGGAAATGTTAGACGATCTGCCACATTGGCTTTGGGTGGATCAGAAGATAAAGATTTTATGAATTTAAAGAATGCTGAGGTTTTTCCAGATCGTAACTCATTTGATCCAGAAAACCCAGGTTGGGCATGGATGTCTAACAACTCTATTTCTGCGACGGTAGGTACAAAGTACGAAGACTACGTAGACCTAATCGTTGATAACGGAGAGCCAGGATTTATTTGGCTTGACGTTGCTAGAAACTATGGCAGACTTAAGGATGCACCAGATGGTAAAGATTACCGTGTAATGGGATTCAATCCTTGTGCAGAGCAGCCATTGGAATCATACGAACTATGCACCTTGGTCGAGGTACATTTAAATCGTCATGAATCCAAGGAAGACTTTCTACGCACCCTTAAGTTTGCCTACCTCTATGGCAAGACAGTAACGCTGATACCAACACACTGGCAACAGACAAACGGTATCATGCAGCGTAATCGTCGTATTGGTACATCACTTACAGGCATAGCATCATTCTCAGACAAATTTGGCTTACCTGTTGTGCGTGAATGGATGGACGAAGGCTATAACACTATTCGTAAATATGATCATTCTTATTCTGAATGGCTATGCGTTCGTGAGTCCATTAGAGTCACAACTGTTAAGCCATCAGGGTCTGTATCAATTCTTTCTGGCGCAACTCCAGGAGTACACTGGGCACCAGGCGGAGATTATTTCTTGAGAGCAATTCGCTTTGGGAATACCGACCCAATGATTCACTTGTTCAAG
>Ga0208598_1000505_pt1 | contig 10723 bp, 10 predicted proteins | sample LakMenEpi22Jun12_FD_150726 | JGI IMG/M metagenome (GOLD analysis project Ga0208598, IMG submission 150726) | Freshwater microbial communities from Lake Mendota, WI - 22JUN2012 deep hole epilimnion (SPAdes) | ecosystem: Environmental > Aquatic > Freshwater > Lake > Epilimnion/Euphotic zone ... | reverse complement strand
AAGCCACCGAGAGTTGGCTTGCTCGGCTCGCGTGAAGCTGGGTCATTAGGCGCATCGGCGTGAGGGGATTTTTGATTTCGTGCGCTACCTGCTGAGCCATCTCGCGCCAAGCCTCCTCTTTCTCGGCGTGCGCAAGGGCTATGGCGTTTTCTTCGTTCTTTCGCACCATGCGGTTGTAGGAGTCAACAAGCTGCCCAATCTCGTCTTTGGAGCGCCATTCCACCGGCCGCGGCCTCCTAGAGCCGTCTTCAAAATTCCCCTTCATGGCATCGCCCACCACCTCAAGCCCGCGCGTGATGCTGCGCGACAGCATGTAGGCAAAGTAGGTGGCGGCCAAAAAGAGAACCAGGTGGAGCCAAGCAAGGGCCTTAAAAAATTCCATGTCCTCTATGGGGCGCCCTAAGCCGTCGCCGTAGGGAACAACCATGATGGCGACCGGCACCCCCATCTCGTCGTTGAGCTCGGCGGTGTACAGCAGCACTTCGCCCTCGGGCTTGGTGGAATCGGGAATGCTTAAAATTTGTTCTCTTCGGCTTAAAACGCCGTCAGGCAGCTGGGGGGGCAAAATTCCCAAGTCGACCAAATCAACGCTAGACGACAGCAGCAAGCCTCCGGTCATGGTGTAGAGCGCCACATCGATTCGGTGAATTCGGCTTATGGCACAAAGCTCCTCGTGGAGCACGCTGAGCAAATCCCCTTGGTCGATATCAGACCCCAGGGCCCGCTTCAACTCATAGGCCACGTGTGCTTCAACCGCTTCTTCTTTGCGCTTGAGTCGGTCGCGTCGGTACTCCGACTCTTCTGCCTTAAAGTGCAGCAGGCTAATTACCCCGGTGGCGCCAAAACCCAAAACCACCACCATAAACATGGCGATAAAAATTCGGGCACGAAGGGTGATGCGCATAAAAGGATGGACGTTAGTCCAGAGCCTTAGTCAATTTTAGGGCCAAATGCGCGCGGTGGGCTTTGGTTTCTGCATCCGTTCCCGGGTTGCTGCGTATTAGCTGCCCAATTCGTTGAATCTGAGCCAAGGCCGCAGACTGCGAAGGGCGATCATATCCCGCCTCGGGCTTTTCTCCAAGACCCGCAATTTCAATTAATCGGCCCAGGTATTCCAACTGCAAATTTTGGCGGAAGGCGTTCACCGAAGTTGTCCAGTCTGCCGCAAAAACCGCGTCGGTCAGTTCTGCCGTCATGGCGGTAACGCTGTACTGGTTGCCATATAGACGGCTGTCGGTCAGGCGCTTCATCGTCGCGGGGTGCAGAAGGTGTGCCATCACGTTGCGCTGGATCGCGAGGCTGCGGTCATGAATTTTGGGATCTTCGCTTTGGCTGAAAAACCCGAATCCGCGACGCTGCTGCTGCAGGTACTTCCAAACCGGAGCGGCCGCATCAAAGGCATTGGGCGCAAAAACATACTGGCGCAAGGCGTTCATGGCGCGCTTTTGGTCTGCCAGGGAGACCGGCGTGAACGGATCCTTTGCCCCCGGCTGGCCCGGGAATCCGCGCTCGACATAAACCCCACCCACGTAGCGACTAATCGACGCAGCGGCGTTGTTGACCTCGCCCCCTAAGATGGCATAGGCCTGCACCAGCTCCTGGTAGCTCTGGCCCTCCTTGCGGTAGTTGGCAAGCAGGGTTCCGTACAATTTATTGACGAGCTGAAAGCGCTCGACGCTGTAGGCAATGGCGTCGCCCGACATGTCGTTGACGTTCACGCGCGGATCAATTGCCTTGCCGGGAGAACGCATGTCGTCGGCGTCGTTGCCAAAGGTGAGTTCGGGCTCGGTGCTGCGCTGCAAAATCTCCTGCAACCGTGCCTCTTCAGCATCCGCGTCGGGCACTGAAGCGCTGTATCCGTATTCAATGGCCCACAAATCATAGGGACCAGGCTTGGTAGTGAAGTACTGGCCCTGCTTGGCGGGGTCTAGGCTGACGTTGACGGCCGGATAATCCATTACCGAACCCACCAAGCCCACGCGCTCGGTCAGTTCCCGATTGTGAATGTCCTTGGGCATGTGCAGCTGCGAAGCCTTCATGTTGTGGTTTAGGCCAAAGGTGTGGCCCATCTCATGCATAATTAGGTAGTAGAGCGACTCGTCGAGGTAGCGCTGCTTCTGCTCCACCGACGCGTCGTCTGCGGCAAGGGCCTGAAGCCCAAACAGCGTAGACTGCTGCAGGTACTGCGAGGCCATGCACGACGCGTGGTCGCCGCCCTCGGCGAGGTGCTCGTCGGGAGCCAATGCGTCCACCAGCCCGAGGTTGTTGAACAGCGCAGCCTGCTTCAGGCGATTCGCCACAAACACGTACTCGAGCATAATGTCCGCTCCAAGGATTTCACCGGTGCGCGGGTTGGTGAAGCTCGGTCCGTAGCCACCAAAGGGCGGGAAGGGGCTCGAAGTCCAGCGCAGCACGTTATAGCGAATGTCGCCCGCATCCCAGTCCGCGTCGTCGGGCTGCACCTTCATCACGACGGCATTTCGGAACCCTGCCTTTTCAAAGGCCTCGTTCCATGCCGCTCCAGCGCGCTGAATAACGCCTCTAAACTCCAGCGGAGTAGTGTTTTCAATCCACCAGGTGATGGGCTCGACCACGTCGCTGACCGCTTCGTCGGGGTTCACTTTTACCAGCTTCCAACGGTTAATCATGTCGCGGTAGTTCGCGGCCTTGGGGCTCGTCATGTCGTTGACCTCCTGGCCAAAGTAGCCTACGCGCGGGTCGTCTCGGCGCGGACTAAAATCCGCGGCTGGCATTGCCAAAATACTGTGCTGCAAGCGCACGGTGACGTACCGCGAATCCGTGACGTCGGGGCCTCCCCCTGCTGCACTGAGGTTGTCGTACACTAAATCGACAACGACGTCGGTATTCGCTGGATACGAGCGGACCTTGGCCACTCTGGACTTGCTTTTGCTCAGCGTGCCTAAAGAAAACTCCCGGCTTCCGGGCTGTGAGGGCGGCTTAATGCGGTCTAGGGCCTCGCCCAAAAAGAGGCCGGTCGCGTCGATCAGGACTTCGCCTTTAGTGCGGTCTTCTGCAAGAATCTTCTCGCTCAGCAGAACCGCTGGGCTGATGTTGGCCTCTGCAGACTTGCTCAGGGCCGACGCCGGGTCAAAATAGTAGCCCGTGTTCTGGGTTTCAAACTGAACTTGATCAAAGTACCTCTTGATCGTAAAAACCTCATTGGAACGAAAGCTTCCTCGGTTGAAGCCCACGCGGGCCACGCCATTCTCGGCATAGCTCCAATAAATAAATTCCTGATTAAACTGGTCTGCCTTGAGCTTCAGGTAGAGCTTGCCGTCGGTAGTGTCTTGGTATACCTGCATCAAGCCATCAAAGGCCACCGCATTCTTGAGCTTGGAGGCAATCGTAACCTTCTTCTCTGGCGCTGGGGCCTGGGCTGCCGCGCTGCCTTTTGACTTCTTCTTGGCCGCCGACTTGTCTTGGGCATTGGACGGAATTGCAAGCACCATAAGGGCAGCAAAAACTAGTGCGGAGCGCAGTGCTGTTTTCATTTTGCCAAGATAATCATCAACGGCTTAAACAAGCATGAGGATCCATAGGGCAAAAAAAACAGGCCCCTTTCGGAGCCTGAAAAAAAAAGAAATGGTGAAAGCGCTTTAGCTACTTAAAGCCTCTGCGCCTCCTACAATTTCCAGTATCTCATTGGTAATGGCCGCCTGGCGTGCCTTGTTGTAGTCAAGCTTTAGGCCGTCGCGCATGCTTTTGGCGTTGTCGGTGGCCTTGTGCATGGCCGTCATCCTCGCGCCCTGTTCCGAGGCCTGCGAATCCAGCAAAGCCTTATAAAACTGCATGTGAATGTGCGTTGGAATCAGGCTATTGAGCAATTCTACCTTATTGGGCTCATACAGGTAATCGCTCGATGGCCTGCCCTCCGGCTGGGGAATCGGCAAAACAACCTCTTCGCGAACCAGCTGAATGGCTGCATTCTTAAACTGGTTGTAGACCACAACCACCCTGTCGTACTTGCCCGAGGCAAAGTCATTCATCACCCCCTGAGCCAGGCTGCGCGCTGCGTCAAAAGAAACCTTAGTTACCACCTCAATGTCGCTGCCGACGAGGTTCTCGAGCTTGCGCAACTGGTCGCGACCCTTCTTGCCAAGAGCAAAAACATCGACGGCAACGCCCTCGTTGGCAAACTGATCCAGCACAATCTTGGTGCGCTTGAGCACCGACGAATTGAATGCGCCACAGAGACCGCGGTTGGCGGTAACAGGAATCAAAAGTACCCGCGCAAGAGGCCGCTCTATGGCATAGGGATTCTCCGAAGAGTCCAACGTAGCGCTAACGTTGGCCATTAATACTCCCAGCTTGTCGGCATAAGGACGCACCTGCACAATGGCATCTTGCGAACGCTTCAGCTTGGCCGCCGAAACCATCTTCATGGCCGACGTAATCTGCATCGTGCTCGATACCGACGTAATGCGGTTGCGGAGTTCCTTTAGGTTCGGCATTGCTTAAAGTCTAACCGGCGTAGGCTGGAATAATTTCTTTGGCAACCGCCTCAATCGTACCAATCTCCGCATCGCTCCAGGCTCCGCCGCGAATGGCGTCCAGCACATTGCGGTGCTTGGCCTCCATGAATTCGATGAATGCGCGCTCGAAGGCCTTGATTTTAGTAACAGGGATAACGTTGAGCATGCCCTTGGTTCCCAAGTAGATAATAGAAACCTGCTTCTCAACGCTCATGGGTGAATTCACGTGCTGCTTGAGAATTTCTACGTTGCGGCGACCCTTGTTGATCACGTTCATTGTGGCCGCATCAAGGTCCGAACCAAACTTCGCAAATGCCTCAAGTTCACGGTACTGAGCCTGATCAAGCTTCAATGTTCCGGCAACCTTCTTCATAGGCTTAATCTGTGCGGAACCTCCAACCCGAGAAACCGAAATACCCACGTTAATGGCCGGACGAACTCCTGAGTTGAACAGGTCAGCCTCCAAGAAGATCTGCCCGTCGGTAATCGATATCACGTTGGTCGGAATATAGGCCGAAACGTCACCCGCTTGGGTTTCAATGATGGGCAGGGCCGTCAACGAACCGCCGCCTTTTACCATGCCCTTAAGCGAGGGCGGCAGGTCGTTCATCTGCGAGGCAATAGCATCGTCTTTGATGACTTTAGCCGCACGCTCGAGCAGTCGGCTGTGCAGGTAAAAAACGTCTCCAGGGTAGGCTTCGCGGCCCGGAGGGCGGCGGAGCAGAAGCGATACCTCACGGTAGGCAACGGCCTGCTTGGAGAGGTCATCGTAAATAATCAAGGCCGGGCGACCGGTATCGCGAAAGAATTCTCCGATTGCAGCGCCCGCAAAGGGAGCAAAAAACTGCAGGGGCGCAGGGTCTGCTGCATTGGAGGCCACAATGGTCGTGTAGGCCATGGCTCCCTTGTCTTCGAGGTTCTTGGCCAGGGCCGCAACCGTTGATCCCTTCTGGCCAATGGCCACATAGATGCAGTACACGGGCTCTCCCTTGTCGTAGAATTCGCGCTGGTTAATGATGGTGTCGATGGCGACGGTCGTCTTGCCCGTCTGGCGATCGCCAATGATGAGCTCGCGCTGGCCTCGGCCAATCGGAATCATGGCGTCAATGGCTTTGATTCCCGTTTGAAGAGGCTCGTTTACTGGCTGTCGGTAAATTACACCAGGCGCCTTGCGCTCCAGGGGCATCTCATAACGCTCGCCTTCAATCGGACCCTTGCCGTCAATGGGGTTCCCGAGGGTATCAACCACCCGGCCCACCATGCCTTCGCCCACGTTAATCGACGCGATAACTCCGGTACGCTTTACCGTAGAGCCCTCTTTGATGCCCTCTGCAGGGCCCAAAAGCACGATACCCACGTTGTCTTCTTCAAGGTTCAGAACGATTCCGCGCAGGCCGTTCTCGAACTCTACGAGTTCTCCCGACTGGGCGTTGTCCATTCCATAAGCGCGGGCAATACCGTCGCCAATTTGAAGTACGGTTCCAACTTCTTCAAGCTGCGCTTCGGATGCGAAACCAGATAGTTGCTGGCGCAGTATGGCTGAGATCTCTGCAGGTTTTACGTTTGACATGGGGTGGTAGTTTAAAAATCGGCGATGTATAAGTTTTTCTGGAATTCACGATCTAGGGTGGCAAGAGCCGTCGCTACGGAGGCGTCCACTTGCTGGTCGGCCACGCGAAGCACAAAGCCTCCGATTAAGGATTCGTCCACGACCTGCTCCAGCTGCACGTCAGAAGACTCTGGCGTTTTAAGAAGGGCAAGAAGTCGAGCCACTTGGTCTGCGTCGAGCGGACTCGCTGCGGTAATGCGCGCCCGAACCACGTTGCGCTCGGCAAAGTAGAGGCTGTTGTAGTTCTGCAGGATGCCCTGAAGGTGCTCCTCGCGGGAATGCTTGACCAGCAGCTCCAAAAAGGCTCCGGTCAGTTCATTAAGCTGGCCAGCGAAGGCCGACTTAAGCGTCTTTATTTTTTGGTCGGGCTTAATGATCGGGCTTTTGAGAAAGCTGCGCAGGTCGCGGCTGTCTTGAATCACAGCAAGCAGCAGGTCGCTGTCTTGCTTCACTGCATCAAGCGCCTGACGCTCGCGAGCGAGATCCAGGAGCGCCTTGGCGTAGCGATTCGAAACGCGCATTGAGCCCATACCCTAGTTGCTGGATTTAAGGTCTAGCATTGCCCTGTCGACGAGTGCCCGCTGGGCCTGCGCGTCCTTAAGCTCGGCGCGCAAAATGCGTTCCGACATGTCAATGGCCAATTGAGCCACTTGGTTTTTAACCTCGACCATGGCCGCCTTCTTCTCGTTGTCGATTTGAATGCGCGCCAGCTCTAGAACCTTGGAGGCTTCTTCAGAAGCGGCCTCCTTGGCGTCAGCAATGGTTTTGTCGCGCATGGATCGGGCCTCCTTGAGCATGGCCTCGCGAGCCTCGCGAGCCTCTTTGAGCAACTGCTCGCTGCTGTTTTGAAGCGCGGCAACCTCAGACTTGGCCGACTCGGCAGCCTTCAAGGCTGCGTTGATGGACTCTTCGCGGTCTTGAACGGCTTTGAGAATCGGCTTCCACGCAAACTTCGCCAAAAGGAAAAGAAGGAGGAAAAACGTCAGAGTTGTCCAAAAAATGAGGCCAAGGCCTGGAGTTACGATATCCATTATACGGCGTTTCTTCGATTATAAATAGTGCATTAGAGACGCGTCGCCGCCCATAGGCTGGCGTGCGCGCCAAAGAATGCTTTAGTATTAAATACCCAACAACGCTACGACGATGCCAAACAAGCCGGCTCCTTCGATCAACGCCGCTGCGATAATCATATTGGTTTGAATTTTGCCTGTGGCTTCTGGCTGGCGTGCAATTGCCTCCATGGCGCGACCGCCAATTAGGCCAATGCCGATTCCAACGCCGATAACGGCTAAACCTGCTCCAAGTGCTGCGATACTTCCGGTCATGATAGTGAGATATTAGGGATTTAAATAAAAATTAACGTTTAATGGTGCTCTTCCTGCATGGCGGCCCCAAGGTAGAGCGCGGTCAAGAGAGTAAAAATATATGCCTGCAGAGCCGCTACCAACAGCTCCAAAACAGAGATGAATAGGGTGAGCAATACCGAGACGGGGCTAACCCAAACAGTTTCAAAAATGAACACTAGGGAAACCAGACTTAAGACGATAATGTGGCCGGCAGTGATGTTGGCAAAAAGACGAATCATCAACGAAAAAGGCTTGGTGAATATGCCGATGATTTCAACTACAGCAAGCAATGGCTTAACCGCCACAGGCAGGCCTGGCATCCAAAGAATGTGCTTCCAGTAGTGTCGGTTGCCATTGACGTTTGTGACTACAAAGGCGACAAAGGCCAAAACCATGGTCACGGCAATGTTGCCCGTTACGTTAGCTCCGCCCGGGAAAAACGGCACCAAACCCATTAGGTTATTCACCCAAATGAAGAAGAAGATGGTAAGCAATAGGGGCACAAACTTCTTGTAGTGCGGACCAATATTGTTTTTAGCAATGTCGTCGCGCACAAAAACTACAAGGGGCTCCACAAAACCTGCAAGACCTCGGGGCGCAGCACCACTGTTTTTTACGTAGGACCTGGCTGCCCTAATAAAAAGGACAAGGATGATTACTACGCTTACAAAGAGCGAGGCTACGTTTTTGGTTATGGAGATGTCCAAGGGTTTGGCGTTGGCAACCTCATGGGTAACTGGATCAGCCTGGGCATAAACTCCATGCTCGTTCGGCGCATCGGATGCGTAGTAGATCTTCTCATGAAGGTTTACAAAGCGCTGTCCGCCGGCCTCCGCCACGTGCTTGCCCTCGCTGTCGTGATGGAACAACGAAGACGAAAAAACCACCAGTCCTTCGTTGGTCCAAAGAATAACAGGCAAGGGAATACCGATTTCTTTATCATTCCAATCCACTATGTGCCAGCCATGACTGTCTGCAATGTGGTGCATGATCATTTCGTTGGGATTGAAGACTGCCTCTTCGGACTCCGTCGCAGCGTGGTCGCCGGCATGGGCCTCAGCCTCATGGCCGTCTTGCGCTACAGTGGAGGCCATGCTCTGACCTTCAGACGTTTGAGCGTCTGAGGTGGCGGCCATCGGCAAGGCAATGGCGGCAAAAAACAGTAAGCAGTAGCGTAAAAACATCAGTCCCGAATTGCGCGGCAAAGATAGTAAGGAAGCGTCGTTTTACTGCAGTCTATTTGCTCGTTTTACTGCAACCCAAGTTTCAAAAAGGGTGGCCACAAAAAACAGCGCTGCAAACTGAAGGGCCTGGGCGCGGTAGCCATCAGGCTGGCGCAGGCTAAGGGGCAATACAATGGTCGCCACGCCCAGAAGCATGCGCAGCATTCCGCCCCCTAAAATGACCCAAACAAAGGCCTTGGGCTGCTTGCGTTCTAGCGCGTAGGCAAACAAAAACAGGGTGATTCCCGTGACGGATACCCACATCACTCCTAAGTAATAAAATGGAACCCCCCAGGCCTGACAAAGCGCCCAGGTACAAAAAGCGAGGGCCGCATAAGCCCCGGCTAAGGACGTCAGAACCCCCTTCACGAGCCTTGATTTTTGCGTGCCTGTCGGACGACTAAGACGGTGGCTAAAACGGTTCCGACCAGGCCACCCCAGAGCTGACCGTTTCGCGAAGGTTCCGCTGAATCGAGCCAATCGCCCACAAAAACTCCCAGCACGATGGTTCCGAGCATTTGCCCAGCCATGCCCATGGCAAGTCCGTAGTTCGACTTGGGAGCCATGGTTTAGGACGCGGCGACCGCGGGTGCGGGGGCCTGAGTGGCCGGATTGCTGGCCGTCTGAGGGTTGATGGGCTTAGAAATTGGCTCTCTTGGTCCCATGTTGCAGTTGCCCGAGAATTGGGCGCCTGCCTCAATGCTGATTTGGCCTGTGAAGAGTTCGGCCTGAATTTGCGCAGTCTGCGCTAAAACGGTTAAGCCCTTTACCTCGAGGCTGCCCTTGAGCTTGCCGGCAATGCTTGCCTCTGCGGCCACCACGTCGCCCTCAATAGATCCCGTTGGGCCCACGACGAGCTTGCCTTGGGTGCGCAGGCTGCCCTTTAGAATACCGTCAATGCGGATGTCCACGGGGGACTGAATGCTTCCTTCGATAACGGCGCCTTCCACGATGCGGTTGTGCTCGTGGGGCGAATCAGAAGTGCGTTTAATTGGATTTATCATAGCGTTCCGTAGTTGCGTTGTACAAACGTGCGGTAGGCCGCCTCGTCTTTAGTGCGGTAAAGGTGCGAAAAATTCGGCACAGTAATCGGCCAAAAAGCGCTGCGCTCCATAGGGAGCGCTTTGCTCAACTCTGGGTTGCGGCGGATCTGGTCGCGGTAGGCAAGCGCTTCGGCCGCAGATTTAAAACCATCAACAATAATCAATTCGAAGTTATCATTCCATGGCAAAGTCCGCAGGCCTAAAGGTTTGTCGGCAAAGTCCACGCTGTGGATGCGCGCCATGGTGTTGCGGATGGCGTTGGCGTCAAATCCTGTTGGAATTAGCAGGAGCAATTGGTGGGGTGCCGCAGGCGCCGCGACAAAGAGCTTCAAATTCTCGGCATTCACCGGAGGCTCTTGCTTCGGTATGGCCGAGAGCTCTGCCAGGTAGGTCTGGGCAGCCGCGGCCTGCGGGCTTGTTGGGAAATCCGCCACCACCTTGCGCAGTGCGTCGGCATAGGCCGCTCGGCCTTCAAGCCCTCCAAGGGCCATAGCTCGCAGAAGGGCTGCTGGCGCGCGCTCGGACTCCGACCATGAAACCCCCTCACTAGCGCGCAGGGCGTCGCGCCAACGGCGCTGAGAAACCGCGTCGCGCAGGGCAAGGAATGCTGCGGACGCCGCCGGAACCGCCTCTGCTGCGCGCGGCGCGCTGCCTCGGCGCAGAATCTCCGCTGCTTCGCTGCCAGGGAAGCGTTCCAGCAGTTCCTTCTTCGCCTCCTCAGCCTGAAGGTTCTCTTTGAGGCCGAGGTGCAGGCGGTAGAGGGCGTACCACCAGCGCGCGGCCTCGCGGTGGTCGGGGCATCCACGAAGTGCGCTTCGGTAGGCCGCTACTGCCTTTGAGGGGTCTTGCATGCCGTCGCGGTAGGCGGCCGCAACTTCAGACCAGGCGACGCAGGCGGACTGCTTGACGCTGTCAAGTTCATGGGCTTTGCGCGGAATCTGAGCCAAATAGTAGGCGGCGCGGTAGCGCGATTCGGGGCCTTCGGACTCGAGCATGCCCGAGTCGGAAG
>Ga0208598_1000503_pt1 | contig 10739 bp, 10 predicted proteins | sample LakMenEpi22Jun12_FD_150726 | JGI IMG/M metagenome (GOLD analysis project Ga0208598, IMG submission 150726) | Freshwater microbial communities from Lake Mendota, WI - 22JUN2012 deep hole epilimnion (SPAdes) | ecosystem: Environmental > Aquatic > Freshwater > Lake > Epilimnion/Euphotic zone ... | reverse complement strand
GTCTGATACTGACCATGTGAAGCTGACTCACGAAGAGCCTTCTCTGTGTTCTCGAGCATAACTGCAGTTACTGAACGGCGGTGCTGGTCCTTAATGGTACCAAGAGCGTCGTGGTCAAGAACTGGTGCCCACTTGTTTTGAATTTCCTCAGCTAGATACATTTGTTTTCCTTTCTAAGAAATAAATATCTTTTCTATTTATAATATATTACTTTTTAACTGTTCTTGCGAGAGCCTGAACGTAACGGCTGACCGAAGGATCAACGTTAACAACAGATTCATTAATCTCGCCTTCAAAAGTTTCTTCTTCAATGTTTGAAGAACTTACAGTAGCGTCATTCTTGAAGTAGTTCTCCTTAACGATCATTAGCTTCTTTTCGAAAACTTCTAGATCGCCGTCGAACTCAATTCCCTCTGCTAGAGCAGCGAACTTTTCTCTCTGAGTCAGTGCAAGATCAGAAGAAATGTTCTCAAAGATTTCATTTGCAGATGAAACTAGCAAATTATTCTTTAGCTCAACATTTTCAGAAATTATTTCATTCATCTTTTCTTCGAGAGCAGCAACCTTCTCGGCCATTGCCTCTAGAACGTCAACCTTATTCTCTGGAACATTGATGTAATGCTCAGCGAATAGGCTCTTCAATCCATCAACGAATTCTTCTGCGAGTTCGTTGCGTAGAGTTGATTCAATAGCTACTTCATTTTCCTTCATCCAGTTTTCAACACAATAATCAAGATATGTGTCGAGCTTTGAAGTTACTTCTTCATTGAAGTTAGCGATTTCTTCCTGTAGCTTAGTTTCGAATTCTTCTTCAAGACGAGTAGTCTCAAGAATAGTTCTTGCTGAAACTGCAGCTTCGAATAGTGTAGAAATGTTTTCTTTAAATTCTTCGGAAAGATCCTGGCCATTGAACATTTCTTCAATGTCTTCCTTGACGTTTAGCTTTGGCATAGCATCACGAGTCTTTGGACCTGAACCAGTAGTCATGTCAATTGATGACTGATTCTGTGCTGACTTATCGCCAACACCATGATCCTTACCTGGACCAAACTGAGCCTGAACCTGATTGAAGAAATTGATTAGGTCAGAATTACCCATACCAGCCATGACATTCATAACGCCAGTCATTGCCTTTAGCTTTGGCATAGCTTCTGAACCACGAGCCTTTGGATGAAGTGAAGATGCAGCGAGTGTTTCCTCGTCCATCTTTTCTTTCTTGTCTTTCTTGTCCTTCTTTTCAGACTTAGAAGACTCTTCTTCCTCTTCTTCTTCCTCTTCGTGCTTTGCCTCGGATACAGCAGTATCCTCTAGGTTAGCAACATCTTCAAGATCGAATTCTTGGTTATCCATTGAAATAGTCTCCTATTAGTGAAATTTACATATATTTATAAAAATTTAGATTTTGCTAAAGAAGTAAGATATGCTTCAAATATAGCAAGTTTCTTTTCTTCTAACTGCGCTTTTGAAATCTTATGAACAGTCTTTTTAATTTCATGAAGTTTTTCTTCATGCCATGTGTTCTTGACTGGATCGTAAATCCACTCAACGTTTTCCATAATACCATTTACGAAGCAACCAGGACCACTAGGGTCAGAAACAATATCAACTGTTGAAAGTTTGAAATCGGATTGAACAACCATTACACCTTTTTCTTCTTTCAAAGAACCCATACCACGTGTAGAAACACCAAGCTGTCCACCTGATTCAAGGAGACCTCTAGCAATTTCACCCATTGGAGTTGATGTAATTTTGGCTTTACCGTTTACGTAGTTACCATCCCATGATAGTTCTGTAATGATATGTGAAACACGGTCTAGGTTAATTGTTGGTCCTGAAGGATGATTCAATTCGCCGAAAGCTCTTTTGGCCTGAACAACTTCTCTGAGATATCTAGAAACTTCATTTTCTAGAATATCCTTTTTATACATTCTACCATTCTTATTCTTTTCTTCAGCGGTCATGAAACGACCAGTAATATAATGGCTTCTTTTACCGTCTTCAGATCTCTCAGTAATATATTGAGTATCTTCGTTTAATTCGGCGATGAGTTTCATCTCTTATCCTCTGTATGCTACTGGAGTTGCTAATAAACCAGTACCTTGAAGTGTATCTGTTAATGATTTAACAACATAAATTGGAGCTGTATTTGTAACCGTTGTGTTAGCATATACAACACCATTAGCATATGCAATATTAAGAACAGCAGCAGTAGTTGGGTTTACAACTCTACAAAGATTTGCAGTGTTGCCAAAATTGTTTGCTGTAGTAATTGCTCTTTCGGCGCCAAGTAATTTAATAAACATTATAGAGTCCCCACATCTAATCTACCAGTTGTCCATCCAGAGGCTCCTGGTCCAGTATAATCTGTATTTGTTGCAGAACCTGATTCTGACTGACCATGCATTTTCCACGCTTTGGCATAAAGAACCTGAGTGCCTTTTTCTTTACCATATTCTTTTACGAAACGCTCTTTGTTGGCCTTAACCCATGCTTCAATCTTTGGATTTGGCGGAGCGACTTCGCTGATAACTTCTTCTTTAACAGTTGCTTTTTTGTCTAGTAAAACTTTCTGACCAAACTTTGGAATGTCTTTTGGTTCAATACCTGGAGGGCATTTTTCTGTGCCATGCATTTCGCACATAACGCCAAGACCAGTATGATTGCACTTAGAGGTTGCTTCTCTTAACTTTTTACCCTTGGCAGCAGCTGCCTGAAACTTTTCTTTGCCGTATTTCTTACGCCCAATAGCAGCAGCAACGGCTCCTGGATCTCTAACGTCGCCTTTGGCAGCGATAGATGCTTTGAGCTTCTTAAAACCCAAATATTTTTCGTCAAGCTCCTCTTCGGCTTCTTCGTAAACCTTAGCGTCTTGCTTGTCGTATTTGGCAACTTTTATGTTACTACCTTTGAACACTTCGTCGCCATTGCCAGCAGGATCTTCTTTTCTGCTAATTTTATGTTTCTTTGCAAACTCAATTTCACCCTTGTTACCTTCAGGTGACATGGCGAGATTTGTTAGATCGTTTGGTACTTCTTTACTAGCATTTACACCATGCTTTGTAATATCTCTAAGCGGCTTCGCCATTTTCTTCTTCCTCTGAGTTGTCTACGTCCATATCAGCAGCGCCAAACTCATCATCATTTTCAGCTTCTGGTTCATAATTATAAAGCTGCTGAGCGACTTCGATTTTTTTATTTTCTACTGCAGTTCTAATTCTATCAGTAACAATATCAGCAAACGCTGTTTCGAACTCTAATGGTTTCTGAAGAACAGCTGCAGAAATTAAATCATTTATTCCATATTTATTATCTTCTGACATTACATCTCACCTTACTGTTGTTGTTGCGGCGCACCACCAGCTAGCGCCTTTGTAGTTAAACCTGGATTCTTGGCGATAACTTGAACAGCCGCTTTATATTTGGCTTCATCAGCCATAGTTCTATTGCCCTTTGGCATTTTCTTCATCTGATCGACGATAATTTCAGCCTGACGAACTTGTTCAATTCTTTGCTGAGTTTCTGGGTCTGGTCCACCCATTTGTCCTTCAACTCCAGGCTGCAATCCTTGCTGTCCTTGTTGTTCCATCATATCAGTTTGCATTGCCATTTGTTCGTTGCTGAGAATAGTTGGATTAATCCATCTAGATTCACCAGAATTCTGTTCCTTACCAATCTGACCGTCTTGTTCTTTCATATCAGTATCAGTCTGCTTAAGAACATTCTTACGAATCCACTGATGTGAATAATACTGACCAGCGATTGGTTGCATTGAAGCAGCAAGCTGAATTCTACCATTAAGCATTTCAGCGTCTTTAAGCTCGCCAAAATAATTATCTGATGAGAAGTCAAAACGGATATTTGCTGCTAGCATTTTCCAATCATCAACCGTTGTTACACCCTTAAGAACTAACTGCTTTTCAAGTAGCTTTAGGAACAACTGTGAGAATCTGTTTCTTAGACGAACAACAAACTTCTCGAATTTAAGTTCGTCTCTTGTAATTTCTGTTGCTCTACCGATAGAGAACAAAGCATCTGAATTAAGTCTTGACACCGGAACATTAAGCGCCTGTAAAAACTTCTTTTGGAAGTATAGGACGTCGTCCATTTGTCCCAGTGTCTGGCCACCTGGTAGGGTAGTAACCTCCGTACCTCTACCACCTTCACGGCGTGGTAGCCAATAGTCTTCAAGCATCGTCATGAACTTACGATCGTCACGAATGTCACCAGTCTGTGCGTCGTAAATTAGACGGTTTTTATGCTTAACCATAATGTCACGAACATACTGCTCTGCCTTCATTTTAGGAAGATTACCAACGTCAATATACCAAATACGACGTTCTGGCGCACGAGCAAGACGATAGATAACTAGAGCGTCTTCCAATGTTCTTAACTGGTTAAGTGGCTTGATTGCTTTATGTAGATATGAGAGAACCATCGTTCCCTGATTGTCAGTAAGACCTGACACAATATGTAGAACTGAATCCTTTGCGACCTTCAAACCAGTGGTTGATGGACCAACTGCCTTATTACCAAAGTTGAAACCCTTGTCATTGAAAATAAAATATTCGTTGACTGTCTTAGTTACAACTGCATCGCCAGGATTATTGGCTTGAATACGTTTCTTTTGAACTTCACGGACTTTACGGATCTTACGTGGATCAACGTAACGAAGTTCTTTGATACCTTCATTTGGCGTTTTATCGTTGATAACGACATGATAATATAAACGACCGTCGATATACCAACGACGATAAATTTCATAAGCATATTTGTTGAACTCTAACAAATTAAGACAATAATTAAACTCATCAGTAATCATTTTCTTAATATTGTCTGCAATTTTAAGATCGTCTAGATTAATAGTTACAACATGCTCTTCGTCAATCGCAATAGATTCATTAACAATTTCGTCAATAGCAGCGTCACATTCTGGCTGCAGAGACATTTCACGATATTTTGTAACAAGTTCTGCTTCTGATCTTACTGTACCATCAAGGTCAACATACGTTCCGAATGCACCGCCTGCAGATACGACTACTGCTCCATCATCCGTATTACTTGGTGGGGTAAAGGATGGGAGTTCTTCTTCTTTAACTTTTTTACGGAATTCGAAACCGAAAAATTCTGCCATTTATTTCTCCAAAAAACGAGGGGAGAGTTACTCCCCTCTTCATCTTATACTTATAATATTACGATGGACCGTTTGGACCGTCGATGACTGACTGCGGACCATATAGGTTTACGCCACCAGCCTTCTTATCGGAAGCCTCAATTACTGGAACCCAATAATCGTAAGCAAATGCGACAGTAAATTCTTCAATTGCGTTTGCAGAATTCCAGTCAACACCAATACCGCTAATAGCAGTTGGGAAAGCGCCAACTAGAAGATAAGAACGAATGTCAGAACCATCGACACTATACTGAATAATTTCTAGATCGGCTTTATACTGCTCCTGAGCGACAGCTGGATCACGAACGTTAGCAACCATACGATTGATAGCGTTTGACCATGCTTCGAACATAGAACGAACAGCGAAATCTTCGTCGTTCATTACAGTTACTGACCAATCAGAGAAAGTTCTTTCGCCAGCAACCTTAACCTTACGACCAAAATATGGAACGTCGATTGAGCTTACTGTTGATTCTGGTAGTTCCGCTGCACGACAAACGAAGCGGAACTTGTCTACTGAAACCAAATCAATGCCAATCCCAACAGGAACTGATAGGAAAACATTGAAGAGGGATGGTCTGGCACCACCATATACCAGACCATTTGATTTGAAAGCTGCGATATTAAATGGCATCTAGTTACTCCTTTGAGTTTTATCTATTTATTAAAACTTGCCAACAACTTCAGAGAACTGTACTCCAGAAGGAACAGCAACGAAGTTAAGCTGGATGAAGTTGATGCTTCTCGCAGGTTTAATATAGATGTCGCCAACAAACTGGTTACTATCGATAACCTGTGGAGTATTGTTGGTGTCATCACATACAACTAGGAAGTCAGTGATACCACGACGACCCTGAACAGTTCTTAGGTATGGTGTTACAAGGTTCTTGAACTGTGCTCTAGTGAATGCATCGTTGAACTCGAATAGTGAGTACTTAGCAGATACAGAGATAGCCTTTTCAAGAACGATAAACAATCTGCGAACGTTAATACGATCGAATGCAGATGGTTTAGCCTGTAGAGTCTTATCACCGAATAGAACAGTTCCCTGTCCAGGTGAAGTAACAACTGGGTTAATACCGTTTGAATAAATTACATCACGTTCAGCCTTGCGTGGGTTCCAAGCAAGTTTGATTACGTTCTTGATCTGACCACGGTTGTAACCAGCTGGCGACCACCAAGCGTCGTTTGTGTTATCAGTGCGTACGCATGTACCAGCGATATCACCATTGAGCGGAACCCAACGATATAGATCGTTATACTTATCATACTGATACTTATAACCTGAATCCATCACAGCGTATGAAGAACTATGAAGAGCGTTTCTCCAGTTCTTTAGGCTTGATGCTTCGTTACCAAGGTTATTAAGAACCATATTCTTGTCTGGTGAAATCAGAACAATACAATCTTTTCTTGTTTCAACTAGGTTATCGATTAGATAATTTGCTAGCTGATAATTTTGGATTGTCTGACCACCAACAACAGTAGTTCCACCAATTGGTTTACCCTGAAGAACTAGGCTGATATCGATATCTTCTGCTGATTGGAACAAATCATAAGCAGCACCGACAATTGACAGAGTTGCTGTAGATTCATTAAGACCGTCAGCGCCTAGTGAGAAATTGGCGTTCAACGGAGCAGTAGCTGAAGAATTTGTTAGGTTTAGACCAGTATTTGAAGTGGCCTGTGAACGGTCATGAGCCCACCAAACATATTCAGAAACCTGATTAATTACATCTTTATAATAATTAGATGTACCGTCAGCAGTCTTTGCGTCTGTAGCACGTGATAGACCCTTGAAAGTTTCTAGAACTGTACCTGGAGTTCCGCTGAACAAACCGTCTTCGTCAACAACTACGACGTGAAGTTCGTCGTGAGCAGAAGTGTTACCGTTATAAAGCTGCCAATCTGACTGACCTGGAGCAGTTTCAACAACGTTGAAGAACTCCCAATTACGCTGAATTGTGTTTGAAACATAATTCTCACGAAGTCTATATGGGTCTTCGAAATTAATCTTTAGAACATTAGTGTTTGATACAAATGTTCCAGAAGCATTCGAAGCAGCTGCTGTTACGCTAACAACGCTTCCATATGAAGTAGTTGAAAGTTTGAATCCAGAACTATTAGCATGAACAATGTAGTAGTTAGTTCCTGAAGTCAAACCAGTAATTTCAGAATTGCCTGCAGCGTTAGCGTAAACAACTGTTTCACCGTTACTGAATGGGTGTCCAGAAGCTGTAATGAATCCAGTATTGCTATTGATGTCTGTATCAGTACCAGTAACAGAAGCATTAGCTACAACGTTGCCGTTCAAGACATAAGTGTTTGAAACAGTAACACCAGTAACCTGTAGATACTGCATACCAATAGAAGCATTTCCAGCGAGAATCTGATCGCCAACAGAAATTAGAGCAGAAACAGCATTAGCCGAAGCGTTAGTTGTTCCTGTGAACATAACTAGACCTGCATTAGAGCCAACTCTAAAATCAATCATAGTAGTTATAGAAGAGTTAGTAACAGCAATGTTTGACTGGAAGCTGCTTGCGTTATCACAAACACCAATTCTTAGAGAGTTACCAAGAGCTCCTGGGTATTTCGCCACATAGGTAATATCGTAATCAAAAAGACCATCTTTTGTTAGATAATGTTCTTCGTTTTTTACGATTTGATTAACTAGGTTAGCGACAATACCGTTAGAAGAAGCAGTATTAGAATCGAATGCAACCGCTGTATAAGCAGTTTCAGGACGACCAAAATAGAAAGAAGTAATACCGTTTGCTAATGGATTTGCAGAAAGAACGATAGCTGAAGTGTTCTTAGAAAGAACTGTGATGTTTTCTCCAGCAGGTCTAACAGTATTATTTGAAGACTGTGTTACATACATTCCAACTTCAATATTATTAAGAGAAGTAGAATTAGCTATAGTGTAAGCATTGATTGCAGTATTACCAACAGCCAATGCCCATGGAGTTGATCCACTAGTATTAGCGGCACGTGAAACCCATAGACGGTTGGCGTATGAAAGGAAGTTAGCAGCTGTGAACCAAGTCTCAGCATTAAAATTGGTTGGCTTTGCGAATCTTGCTACTAGCTGATTTTCGGAATCGACTAGTACTCTTTCGCCGATTGGACCCCAACGGAATACGCCAGCAAAAGCGCCATCTGAAGTGGCTACTGCTGGAACGACTGTTGTAAGATCGATCTCTGATACGTTAACACCTGGGCTTAGTTGAAATGCCATCTCTATATCTCCCTATTGCGAGAACTTGGTTATTATTTCATTATATTTATAAAATAAGCCTCTTTAGAACATGTCAGGGGTGTTCCACATCCAGGCATCAGGGACATATTTCTCATAATCTTCTTCGATAAAATCGTCTCTACCGGAGTCGATAAAACCAAATGGAGCCATGTCCTGCTCCATATCATCTTCTGTTTTATCCCTCAAAGAATTGAGGGTGTTAATATTAGTGTAATCTTTAAAATATTGTTGGTCTGACAACCAAGCAAAAAGAACCAAACACATTACCAAGTCGTCGTGTTTTCCTGGTTCAGCTTCATAGGAATTTCCTTTTTTCGAAAAGGTTCCTAATTCGCTGATAGTGTTTACTTCGTTGACGATAAGCTGATTCTGTTCCACCAGAAGTTTTAAAATCGAACAACCGACTGACTTAACGATTTTGGTAGTTCTAATTCCCTTATCAACATTCGTTCCACCGAAACCAGCAGTGATTCTTTTTCCAGATCGACCAGCGTTTTCGGTAAACAAAATATGCTCATAACCAAAATCATAATGAAGCGAGTGAGAAACCTGCTCGCCGATATCGTTTACCTCGACCAGAACAGAAGCATTATTATAGGCTTTTGCTACTCGGTGGATAACGTCGGCGTAGTCGACTGGAGTGATATTATTATTTCTATAAACCGCCGCCTGTTGATAAGGCATTTTAGTAACATCAACTAACTGAAAAGCTGAATAGTCCAAACCTTTACCACGAGAAACGTCGCAGACCATCATATATATGCGACCCTCTTCTGGCTTAAAAAACTGTGTAAGTCCATCTTTTTGTAGAATAGGAGCTTGAGCCACTAGTTCTTTCAGTTTCCAACCAGCAATAAGCGAACCTGACGAACCCAAGAACTCACAGTTATATTCCTGATCGAACTTCTCGAGATCGAAGTTCATACCAGCAAGAGTGTCTTGTTTCCACTTTTCGTCTCGACCTGGAACGCTAGTCCAGTGAACCAAGATCGGATGATATCCATTTTTACCAAGTTGAGCGTTAGCCCAAGTAGCATGGAAGTGGTTTAGACCGTTCGGCGTGGAAACTAGAATAATTTTAGAATCCAAACCAGAAGAAATCGTAGGGTAAACTGAGGTGAAGAATTCATCCCAGTTCTCAATGAACGCCGCTTCGTCGATGAATAGAAGGTTGATGGTGTAACCACGAATAGCAGAAGCAGAAGTCGCAGCAGCCAAAACACGGCTGTTATTTTCAAGAACGAATGAACCTTTATTCCATTCAACAACGCCTTGCTGAAGCCATTTAGGAAGATGCTGGTAGGCAAGCTGGACACGACCAAGAATTTCTCGAGCCGTATCGCCCTTATTGGCTAGTAGAGCGACAGTTTTATCAGCATGGAAAATGATATACCAAAGAATAAAAGCGCAGGTAGTAGTTGACTTACCTGCCTGACGAGCCGTAGTAACGATCGTATAACGATTGTCTTTGAAGGATTTAACCATATCCTTCTGATATTCATACATATGAAAGCTAGTAAGACCCTCGTTGATCGAGATAATCTTCATATAGTTTTCTGTAAAATATACGGGATCGTTCTGACACTTAACGTATTCCTGGAGTAATTCAGGAGTCCATTCAATATTCTGATTTGTTTTCTTTAGAAGAACATTACCCTTATAACCACCACTCAAATCATTCATTGTTCTTCATTTCCTTAAGAACTTTTTGCAATTCGGCTGTAGAGCCAACGAATAGGTTGTTATGAATAGTCTGGGCTTTCTCGCTGATCGGAGAATCTTTAGCATCAATCTCACGAATTTTGGTTTGAAGTTCCAGCAATTCTTTGTTGGTGCTTACCATTGTATCCATAAGTTTAGCCAAAACTTCGAACGCACGTGGATGCTGAGACTGGCCAGCTATTTCTGCTAGCTTGTCCATAGCTTCTTGACCTGTTGAGATTACTTCGTAGAGATTAGCACGTGCCGCTTCGAAATCATTCCTTGCGGAATCATCGTGAGCCTTTGCTATTAAATCGTCAACTTGTTTTTCAAACGTCATTGCAGGAAGACCGAGAGCCTTCCCGATTGGATCTTTATCTTCTTCGCTCATTAAATCTCATCATTGTTATAAATCATAGTAATGAAACCGTAGTCATCATCAGCTTCAATTTCAGTATATGGTATAGTTCCAGTGCTTGTGTTTGGACCACCAGTCCAGTTTATCGCCACTCCTGTGTTCGATAATCCTGGTTGTATCGTGATCTTTTCTGCGATTTCAGTGTTGCCAACTGCATCTGAGAGTTTACCATCTGCGACTTGAGGTAT
>Ga0208598_1000502_pt1 | contig 10741 bp, 9 predicted proteins | sample LakMenEpi22Jun12_FD_150726 | JGI IMG/M metagenome (GOLD analysis project Ga0208598, IMG submission 150726) | Freshwater microbial communities from Lake Mendota, WI - 22JUN2012 deep hole epilimnion (SPAdes) | ecosystem: Environmental > Aquatic > Freshwater > Lake > Epilimnion/Euphotic zone ... | reverse complement strand
TTATATCCTTATTCCTATTGCTTTGTTCTTTGGATTCATGGATAGCATTTTATTGATATCTGCATTGGCTAATCCAAGTGCTATGATCCTAGTGTTTGCAATGGCCTGTATTGTGATTTATAGTTTCACCAGTTTTAAGTTTTTAAAATTAGGGATTGAAAGAGAACAAATTCAAACAACTAAATTAAAAGACTGGATTAAAGTCAATGCTTATGTGAGCTTGTTGATGTTTTGTTTGATTTTTTTAAATGCGGTGAGCATCTTGCTTTCAAATGACGCTACATTGATCAAATTTATTGATGAATTTTTAGCACAACAGTCTGGTCTACCGCCAGAAATGAATAGCCAATTTGTACTAAAAACATTACGCGTTGCTGCTTACTTCCTATTTGTAATTGGAGCAGTAGGCATCTTACATATTCGTATGACTTTGAGATTGGTCAGAGACAATGATCACCTTTTTGAATAATCAATAAAAAGATTTCATAAAAAATAAAGGCCCCGATTGGGGCCTTTATTTTTATAATAATTTAATTTGTAATCTTCTCCGGAACCGCACGACCCACAATGCCCGAAGCGGCGCCTCTGTCTCCACCCTCGTGGTATTCAGCATCTTCATTCACATCCCAAAGGTCAAATAATTCTTTACCAGCAATGATATTTTTAGCTGCTAACATTGCAGTCATCATACTATGGTCTTGGTTATTGTATTTATGCATCCCATTACGGCCTACTAAATACAATCCTTTGTATTGCTTTATTGCTTCGCGAATTAGATTTAAATGGTCCTTGTATTCATGATCGTAAACAGGATATGCTTTAGGCTGTCTTACTACATACCCATCTACTACTGCGGAAGGCTTTGTCAAACCAATTTGATCAATCTCTTTGGTACCTAATGCAATTAATGCCTCGTTGCTACTTGTCCATAATCCATCTCCTTCGAAACAGAAATACTCTAAACCATAACATGCCATTTCTGGATCTGGCACCATGAATGGACTCCAAGATTTAAAGTTTTGAATACGACCCACTTTTACATTTGGCTCATGAATATAAATCCAGTTATCGCTAAAGGCGTCTTGGTCTTTACAAATTAGAACCACCGTTAAAAAGTCTCTATACTTTAATTGGCTTGCTGCATGTAATACTGGTGCACTAAATGCAGGTGCCACCGCAGGAATCAATTCACGCATTGGTGCAGAAGATAAAACATAATCAAAGCCTTCTAATATAGCACCATTGCTTGTGTGCACATTCCAAGTATCTCCAGTTTTTTCGATCTTGTTAACGCCTGTATTCATTTCAATTTTTACACCCAATGCCTTACTCTTTACCACACATTCCTCCCACATCATACCTGGACCACGTTTTGGATAACGGAAAGAATCGATCAAAGTTTTAATCACATCGCCCTTGCTCTTTTTTCCAGATGGCTTAAATAAAGCATTCCAAACTGCACTACTCAAAGACAATCCTTTGATACGTTGTGCTGCCCAGTCTGCAGAAATTTCTTTACATGGTATACCCCAAACTTTTTCGGTATAGGTTTTAAAGAAAATATTGAATAAACGTTTTCCAAATTGGTTGGTTACCCAGTCTTCAAAATTTTGTGGATCCTTAATTGGAAATAATTTTGCTTTCAAATAACTCATCACGCATAAAAAGCTTTCGAAGATGCCTAATTTTAATAAGGCTTCAAATGCAGCCAATGGATAAGAGAAAAACTTTTTATTGTAAAATATTCTTGAACTTCTTGGACGCTCTAATAATTCATCGGATAAAATCTCTGTCCAAAAATCTTCTACTTCTTTTGACTTTGAAAAAAATCGGTGACCGCCAATATCAAAATGATACCCCTTATAGGATTCAGTTCTTGAAATACCTCCTACATAAGTTGGATCTTTCTCAAATACAGTGACATCTTGTGCCGCTTTGCCTAATAAATAGGCAGCAGTTAAACCTGCGGGACCGGCACCTATAATGGCTACTTTTTTGCTCATGGAGGGTTGTAATTTGAGCAAAATTGCAAAAATATATTGGGATTGTGGCGAATATGTACAAAGAGTTTGATCAAAACCTTAAATTTGTTGCTATGTCAATGAATACAACCATAGAATGGAGCACCAAGCATTTCTCAGAACTCAATGTAGATGAACTTTATGCCATCTTAAGATTAAGAAGCGAGGTCTTTGTAGTAGAACAAAACTGTGTTTTTTTAGACATGGATAATAACGACCAAATAGCCTACCATACCATGGGATGGCTGAATGGTGAGCTCATTGCCACTACCAGATTATTTGATGTTGACCAAAGCTACCCTGGCTACCAAAGTATCGGTCGTGTGGTAGGATCACCAAGACATAGAGGTATTGGTGCTGGTAAAGCACTCATGCAATATTCAATTTCTGAATGTGAAAGATTATTTGGCAAGCACCCTATTAAAATTGGTGCTCAATTGTACCTCAAAAAATTCTACGGAGAACTAGGTTGGGAACAAGCTGGTGAGATGTATTATGAAGATGCGATTGAGCATATCCCAATGATCAGAAAATAAAATGCACTACTGCATTTCGATGGCTAAAAATTTAGCCGTATGCGTTTTTGATTTTTTAATCATTTGTTCTGGCGTACCCACAAATTGCACCACACCACCTGCAGCTCCACCTTCTGGCCCCATATCTATTATATGATCCGCCATTTTAATCACATCCATATTGTGTTCAATCACTAAAACTGTATTACCTCTGTCCACCAAACGATTCAATACACCAATCAACAATTGAATATCCTGAAAATGTAAGCCAGTGGTTGGCTCATCTAATATATAAAATGTTTTACCCGTGTCTTTTTTTCCTAACTCTGTGGCTAATTTAATTCTTTGCGCCTCTCCGCCACTCAATGTTACAGCAGATTGCCCTAAAGTGATATAACCTAATCCAACTTCTTGTAACACTTTTACTTTTCTATAAATAAATGGTACAGCTTGGAAAAATTCACAAGCTTCTTCCACTGTCATATTCAACACATCACTAATCGATTTTCCTTTGTACCTAATCTCTAAAGTTTCTCTATTGTATCTTTTGCCTGCACATTTTTCACAATGCACATACACATCTGGCAAGAAATTCATTTCAATCACGCGCATCCCTCCTCCTTCACACACTTCACATCTTCCACCTTTCACATTAAATGAAAAACGACCTGCCAAATAACCTCTGATCTTAGCTTCTGGCACTGCCGCAAATAAAGTTCTAATGTCTGTAAAAAAACCGCAATAAGTTGCAGGATTGCTTCTTGGAGTGCGTCCAATTGGGGATTGGTCTATCTCAATCACTTTATCAATATTTTCTATCCCAGTTACCGATGCATAAGGCATTGGCTTGGTCTTACTATGATAACAGAATTGAGATAAAATTGGATATAAAGTTTCATTGATTAAAGTAGACTTACCTGATCCGCTCACACCCGTAACCAATGTTAAAGTGCCTAAAGGAAAACTTGCATTTACCTTCTTTAAAGTATTACCGGTTGCGCCTTTAATTTCAATTGATAATCCATTGCCTTTTCTGCGTTCTGCAGGAACAGCAATTGATTTTTTACCCGCTAAATACAAAGCAGTATCCGATTTTAATTTCAAAAAGGAAGCTGGTGTGCCTGCTGCAACCACATGACCTCCATGGATACCTGCCCTTGGGCCAATATCTACTAAATAGTCCGATGCCATCATGATATCCTTGTCGTGTTCCACCACTAAGACTGTATTACCGATATCTCTTAATTGTTTTAGCGCCACAATCAATCTTTGATTGTCCCTTTGATGCAAGCCAATGGAAGGCTCGTCTAAAATATAAGTGATGCCCTGAAGCTGAGACCCAATTTGAGTCGCTAAGCGAATACGTTGTGACTCTCCTCCACTTAAAGATTTAGAAGGTCTACTTAAAGACAAATAAGACAAACCAACATTCATCAAAAATTCAATACGATCATTGATTTCTTTTAAAATGCCCGTCGCAATTTGCGTATCCTTTTTATCTAATTTTTTTGGTAGGTCTAAAAACCATTGTTGTAAATCGTTTAAATGCATTTCATTCAACGCTGCAATATTCAATTCATTCACTTTAAACCAAAGACTTTCTTTTTTAAGTCTTGCGCCATTACAAGTTGGACAGGTATTGAGCTCCATGTAAGATTCAACCCATGCCTTTAAATTGTCTGTGCTCTGAGAGGATGTAAACCATCTTTTCATCATAGGCACAATTCCTTCGTAGCTTCCAGTGTATTCATTAGGAATGTTTTCATCGTTTAAATCCATGTCCAAACTCGATGAAATATTTTTATCTCCGAATAAAATTAAATTCAACTGCTCCTTAGATAAATCTTTAAGCGCTTTATCTAAACTTATTTTATGTTTTCTTGCAAATTGCTTTATTTGATTAAAGACGCTCGCTTCCCTCGCTTCTCCCAATGGGTGAATCGCTCCTCCATTAATACTTAAGCTGTGATCTGGTAAAAGCAAACTCATATCAATGGCATACACATTCCCTAAGCCTTTACAATTTGGACATGCGCCATAGGGTGAGTTAAAAGAAAAACTATTAGGAGAAGGCGTCTCGTAACTTAAACCAGTTTCAATACACATTAATTGTTTTGAATACTGTACAATTTTTTCTTTCCCTTCTTCTAAAACAAACAATAAATCCTTGCCCATTTTTAAACTCTGCTGAACACTATCAGCAAGTCTTGTTTTCATGGCCTCGTTCACAGGGATACGATCTACCACAATTTCAATATCATGAATCTTATAACGGTCTACTTGAAATTTTGGTCTTAGTTCTATGATCTCTCCATCCACCCTTGCTTTTACAAAACCTTTTTTTCTGATCTCTTCAAACAATTCTCTATAATGCCCTTTTCTACCTCTAACAACAGGCGCTAAAAGATTTATTTTTTTATCCTTAAACTTTTTTTGAATATCCTGAATGATTTCTGCTTCAGAAAATTGCACCATTGGTTTACCCGTCTCATAACTATATGCCTTACCTGCACGTGCATATAATAAACGCAGAAAATCATACAATTCTGTCACGGTTCCTACGGTAGACCTTGGATTTTTATTGGTTGTTTTTTGCTCGATCGCAATCACGGGAGATAGGCCCGTAATTTGATCCACATCTGGGCGCTCCATATCGCCCATAAATTGTCTTGCATAGGCACTAAAGCTCTCCATGTATCGACGTTGCCCTTCGTTGTAGATGGTATCAAATGCAAGTGAGGATTTACCGCTTCCGCTCACCCCAGTGAACACCACTAACTGGTTTTTTGGAATAGAAAGATCAAAGTTCTTCAAATTGTGCTCTCTGGCACCGATTACTTCTATATTGTCGTTGATTTTGCTCATTGGATTGCGTAAAGTTATAACAACCATTCCTATAATTAGTTGACACAAGGCTTAAACATTTGTAAATTTGCCTGAGCTAAAGTTATTTTAACCATGTTGGATCAAGCGCCTAATTTGTATATCAAAGCAAGAAACCTAAGCATATTGGGTGGTCTTTTGCTCATTGCAACAAGTGCTTATTTGGGCAGGATTCCGGTGTTCCTATTTTTCAATACAGATGGAGGTGCTTTGATGGATCAATTTTTTAAATGGGCAACCTGGGGCGCAGAGGGATGGGTTTGGATTCCCTACTTATCCGTTGTAGTTGTTTTGTTTAAAAAAGACTTTAAATTAATTATCCTTAATTTTTTATTGTCAACGCTTTTTACGCAAATCCCAAAGCGGTTTATTTGGGATACAATAAGCAGACCTATTGCAAGCGGGATTCCTTTAAATGAAATTCATACAGTCCCTGGGGTGGTGATGCATTCTTGGAATAGTTTTCCATCAGGCCATACCGCTACTGCGTTTACTTTATTTTTATTAACAATTTATTTATTTCCTACAAAATGGGTCTTCGCCATTGGTGCTATCTTCGCAATGATCTGTGCTTATTCAAGGGTGTATTTAGGACAGCATTTCCCAATGGATTTAGGAGGTGGCATATTGGTTGCTGTTATAAGTGTTCAATTGAGTATCATGATTCATCAAAAAATTTCAAATCAAAAAATTAAAGCAAATAATGAAAAATAATTTAATCAGCTTTTGTAACAGAGGCCTTAGTTTAATGGTTTTGTCGATGATTTTAGCGACCTCTTTATTTGCGCAAGACACCACAGAACAAATTAATCCATTAACCAAAAACGATCCAAGTCAATATAAGAAACCTTATGTGATTTTAATTTCTGCAGACGGATTCAGGGCGGACTTTGCAGAAAAGTATGATGCTACATTTTTACAAACGATCAGTCAAAATGGAGTGCGTGCCAAATACATGCAACCCTCCTATCCTTCAGTGACTTTTCCAAACCATTACACCATCGTCACTGGCTTATACCCAGCTCACCATGGATTGGTAGACAATACTTATATAGATGTGGCTTCTGGTCAACAATATAGCATGGCTAATAAAAAAATGGTGTCTGAAGGAAAATGGTATGGAGGAACGCCTTTATGGGTTTTAGCAGAACAACAAAAAATGCTTTCTGCTTCCTTTTTTTGGGTGGCTTCAGAAGCCGATATCCAAGGCATTAAACCTACCTATCATTATATCTACAATGAAAAAACTTCTATTGGGACAAGAATTCAAGCGGTTAAAAATTGGTTGATGCTGCCTGAAGATAGACGTCCACATATGATCACTTTTTATTTCCCAGATGTGGATCATGATGCACACACTTATGGACCAGAAGATCCTAGGGTAAAAAAATCAGTACAATTTGTTGATAGCAGTATCAATGCTTTACAAGCAGCTTTAGCACCATTGAATTTACCAATCAATTATGTTTTTGTTTCGGATCATGGTATGACAACGGTGGATGTGGACAATACAATTGGTTTACCTGCTGCAGTAGATAAAAATGACTTTAGAGTGCCATGGAGTGATGCACTTTTACATTTGTATGCAAAAGATACAAGCAAGGTCGAAGCCACTTATCAAGCCTTAAAGCAAGACACCCGTTTCACAACTTATAAATTAGATGAAACGCCAGCTCATTGGCATTATAAAAAATCGGATGATAGGTATAACCGATTGGGTGATCTTATATTGGTACCAAAAACAATTCACCAAGTATTTAATCTTGGTACAAGCAAACCAACAAAAGGTAAGCACGGGTTTGATAATAAAGAAGTAGAAATGAGAGCAAGCTTTATGGCCTGGGGACCTGCCTTTAAAAAAGGATTGACCATTGATGGCTTTGAAAACGTAAACGTCTATCCGTTGGTGGCGCACATACTTGGTTTACAATACAATCCACAGGCGATTGATGGAAAATTTGAAGTACTAAAGCCGATCTTAAAAAACAAATAAGCATATTAAATTATTTTAAGATATTCTTTTCTCTACTTAGATATTAAACTAGTTTAACCTGAAATAATTTTTATTGCAATAGGTTTATATTCTAAACAATGTATAAGCCATGGAACATAGTAAAATTATCAATTTAGAAGCTGCCATTCAATTTGGTATTAGAGAATTAACCAAAATGGAAAATATCATTCTAGGCTTAATTTCCCAACAAAAAAAGAGTAGAGAAATTGCCAATTTATTGTTCCTTTCTGAAAAGACGATTCGCAATCACAGGTATAATATAAAAAAGAAATTGGATTTACCGAATGAGAATAATAGTTTATTAAGATGGGCAGTAAGTAGTTTTAAATGTGCATGATGGATTGCCCTTTCAATTTGAACTTTATCATTTTTAGAATGAAAAATAATAAATCAAAAAAAATATGAAAGAGTTTGTAAATGATATTCAAAACCTAATTGTAAAACATTGGGGCAAGTTACTAGTTATTACTATAATTGTAACACTTTTAATTAACTATAAAGATGTTTATAATGGTTCTAGGGATGGGTGGAACTCTGGTTGGAACTCTGTAGATGATTCTACGCAATCTAAATAAATTAAAAAAAATAGTTATTGTATGACACAATTCTACACAGTTTTGATTCTTAATTTAATTTTAATGATTCTTTCAATTGCTTTAATCAAAACCCTTTACTCCAATAATTTAATTGACAAATCCACTAGAAATACCCTTACCCTTTTTTCGGTGTTGGTTCCAATTGGTGGTATGATTACTACTGTTTTAAAATGCAGGAGGATGATCAATCATTTAGCAAGAGTTAAGGATATTAATTAAAGGATTGCCGTCGTTTTACTCCGGCATCCTTTTCACCCTCAATACAAAAGCATAAAAGCAACAGCCTAATGAATTGCATTCATTAGGCTGTTTGTTATTTCACTCATGCGCGATTTCAAGCGAGCTTGAATCGCTTATTCCTGAAATAACAAAGCCTCAACTTTCGTTGAGGCTATTGCTTTCTTTTTTGGTCGGGAAGACAGGATTCGAACCTGCGACCCCTTGGTCCCAAACCAAGTGCGCTACCGGCCTGCGCTACTTCCCGTTCCTATTACAATTTGCATTGTAAATATTGTTAACCGGTATATAATCCTAGATAAGAACTTAAGAGCGGAGAGGAAGGGATTCGAACCCTTGGTACAGTTTAACCCGTACGGCAGTTTAGCAAACTACTGATTTCAGCCACTCATCCACCTCTCCTCCGAAACCTCTTTCGAGGGGTGCAAAAATAAGCACAAGTAAGTTAAAATCCTAAAAAAAGTCCGGAATAAACTAAATAAAGTTCATTCCGGACCAATATCTTATTTGCTTATCTATCAGGAGCTTCGGTCGATTTTTGAGCCTACATAGCTGCCAACTGTACTTTCTGTGTCAACTCCATCACATTCTCTCTAAACATAGAGTCTGTATCCATTAAATCCTTCACAGTTTGGCAAGAGTGAATCACCGTTGTGTGATCACGGCCACCAAAATGCTCTCCAATTGTTTTTAATGAATTCTTAGTGAAAGCTTTTGCAAGGTACATGGTGATTTGACGTGCTTGTACAATCTCACGCTTACGTGTTTTTTGTAACAATTTATCGTAAGGCACTTCAAAGAATTCACATACCATTTTTTGGATAGCGTCGATCGTAATTTCCTTGCTACTTGTTTTCACAAAGTTGCGTAATACCTTTTTCGCTAATTCAACGTCAATTTCTTTTTTATTTAAAGAAGACTGTGCTAATAATGAAATCAAAGCACCTTCTAATTCTCTTACATTCGTGTTAATGTTATATGCAACATACTTCACCACTTCCTTTGGCATGTCTAATCCATCCGCCTTCATCTTCTTCTCTAATATCTCTATTCTAGTCTCGTAGTCTGGAACTTGAATGTCTGCGCTCAATCCCCAACGGAATCTGCTTAACAAACGCTCTTGTAATCCTTCTAAATCTTTTGGTGCTTTATCAGAAGTCAACACCAATTGCTTCCCACTTTGATGTAAGTGGTTGAAGATGGCGAAGAATGCATCTTGAGATTTTTCTGCTCTATTGAAGAACTGAACATCGTCAATGATCAAAACATCAATTAACTGATAAAAATGTATAAAATCGTTAATGGCGTTATTACGACTATGGTCTTGGAACTGATTGATGAATTTCTCAGAACTTACATATAAAACCACTTTATTTGGGTGGATGCGTTTAACATCGTTTCCAATGGCCTGTGCCAAATGTGTTTTTCCTAGTCCTACCCCACCATAAATCACCAATGGGTTAAATGAATTGGCACCCGGCTTTTCAGCCACTGTTTTACCAGCTCGGCGTGCAACCCTATTACAGTCTCCCTCTATGAATGAATCAAATGTATAATTATGATTTAATTGAGGATCAATTTGCATTTTCTTTAACCCTGGAATCACAAAAGGATTCTTCACTGGGCTATCAATCACCAACGGAAAATTCATCTCGTTGTTATTGTATGTTTTCATGCCACTTGCTGGCAAATCCATAGAGCCTTTATTCTTAGATCCATTCGCACCACTATCCACCATAATACGGTACTCTAATCTAGCATCCTTTCCAAGCTCGCGCTTTAAAGTTTTTGCTAAAAGATTCACGTAATGCTCCTCAATATATTCGTAGAAAAATTGGCTAGGCACCTGAATCATCAAGACCTGGTCATTTAATTCAACAGGCTGGATTGGTTCAAACCAAGTTTTGTAATGCTGCCATTCAACAATATCCTTGATGATCTTTAAACAATTTGCCCAAATTAAATCTGCACTATTAGCCATTTCTTAAATCTAACCCTTTAAACGTGAATAAGTAATAATATTTCTCCGTAGACTAATTTCTAGTAAACCGGTATGCGAATATGAGATGTTTCTGTTGAAAAAAAAACTTTTTTTTTCCGTTTTTTTTACATGTCTCAAATAGGCCTATACTTAGGGTCTTCTATCCGTTCAGTCAGGCGTTCAAGGTAGATACTTTTTCTTTAAAATGGGAATTTTATCCACTTATTTTTTTTCTTGCTAATACTAAGAATACAGGCCTTAACAAGTGTTAGGAATTGTTTTGATTCAGCACCAAACAGTTATGGTCAAATATCGCTACCTTTATAGCTATAAATCATACTATGAGCTACGAATTAGTCGGCAAATTGATTGCCAAATACGAGACAATACAAAGAAAAGAGACGTTTAAAACAAGAGAATTTGTGATTGAGAAGTCGGAAGACATCAATGGTAAAACCATCACGAATTACGTAAAATTTCAATGTGTTCAAGAC
>Ga0208598_1000496_pt1 | contig 10828 bp, 9 predicted proteins | sample LakMenEpi22Jun12_FD_150726 | JGI IMG/M metagenome (GOLD analysis project Ga0208598, IMG submission 150726) | Freshwater microbial communities from Lake Mendota, WI - 22JUN2012 deep hole epilimnion (SPAdes) | ecosystem: Environmental > Aquatic > Freshwater > Lake > Epilimnion/Euphotic zone ... | reverse complement strand
GGCCGCCAACGTACAAAACGTTTGGAGCGCCGTACGACAATACCGCGAGGCCGAGGTGCCCGCAAACGTTTCCGTTGAAGTGCACTTGCCAGCGCCCGTGCTTCGACGAATCAACCAAACCAAAATGCTGGCTTCAAACCTCAATCAATCCCTCAATCAATCCCTCAATCAATCATGGTCAACACTTTATTCAAGGCGTTCACGTTAAGCGCCGTATTCACTCTTTCGGGTGCGAAACTTTGGGCTCAGGACTCGCCGCCGGCGATTCCGCCGGCTCCGACCGAAGCCCCTACCGCCGACACCAACGCGACCCGTGCTGAGCGCATGAGCACTGAAATCGCCGCGGCAATCACCGAGTACAGCAGAGACATGGCTGCACTGCAGAAGCAGATCGCAGATAAGGACATCTCAAAAGAAGATGCAGAACGCCGCCGCAAGGAGCTGTCGAAGCGCCTCGAAGACCGCCTTGAGGCCATCGAAGAGATGGCTGAGGCCTGGGCCGACAACCTCGAGGAGTCGATTGAGAATCTCGAGCTCAACTTGGGCGAGGATCTGACCCTTAACATCAAGCCGTCAGAGCCCAAAAAGAAGAAGTTTAAAAAGAAGATTGATGGGTTGGTCATGCTTATCGGCACTAACCAGCTTGTGGGAGCACCAATTGGTAGTAATTCCAACGATGTCTATTCGGGTAGCTGGAGCCCCGAGGGCGCCATGGCATCCACATTTGGACTCTACTTCACGAACCAAGGCCGTTTGGGTCGCAGCCCTTTGTGGGCTCGTTCCGGGTGGGGATTTACCGCCTACACCTACGATTTTGGCCAGAATCTGCTGCAGTTTGATCCGCCAACCGGTGGATCTTATGAGCTGGTTCCGTCCAATGTGGATCTCCGCCGTTCCAACCTTTCGATGACCTATTTCGAGCTTCCCTTGTCGCTGGTGATTAACCCATCGCGCCGTGGCAAGGGCCTTAGCCTTTCGGCCGGGGGCTTCGCGGGAATCCGCCTCGGCGGAACCCGTCAGATTGTCTATCGCTCAGAGGGAATGGGCCGCGTTACCCAGAATACCAATGGCAATTTTTACGGCAGCCTCTTTAGCTATGGGTTTCAGGCCGAACTGGGATACCGACGGTACACGGTCGGGTTGCGCCAGAATTTGAATAAGCCCTTCAATGAGGCCACTCTCCCCGCAAATATCTCTGCGGATTCCCAGCCGAATTTCTACAACGCATCCGCCTTCGCTACGGTGCGTCTCTTTTAGGTCCTAGGTTAAGCCAGGCCTAAAAAAGAAACCCCGGGCGCGAGCCCGGGGTTTTTTCGTTGCGGTAAAGTCAGGCTTACATCACGCCCTGGTCGAGCATGGCGTCGGCCACCTTCACGAATCCGGCGAGGTTGGCACCCTTGACGTAGTCAATAGTTCCGTCTTCGCGGGCACCGTACTTCACGCAGGAAGCATGGATGCTCTTCATGATTCCGTGCAAGCGCTGGTCTACCTCTTCGCGGCTCCAAGAGAGGCGCAGTGAGTTTTGGCTCATCTCTAGGCCAGAGGTAGAAACACCGCCAGCATTCGCCGCCTTGCCGGGGCTAAACAAGATGCGCTTTGCCGAGAAGGCCTCAACGGCTTCGGGGGTGCAGGGCATGTTGGCACCCTCGGCCACTGCCTTCACGCCATTGGCGATCAGGGCCTTGGCGTCGTCACCATGGAGTTCATTTTGCGTTGCGCAAGGCATGGCGATGTCGCAGGCAACAGTCCAGGGAGTCTTGCCGGCTACAAAAGTTGCAGACGGGTACTTCTTGAGGTAGTCGCTGATGCGGCCGCGCTCCACGTTTTTGATGTGCATCACGTGGGCTAACTTCTCGGCGTTGATTCCGTCGTTATCGAGGATGTAGCCCGAAGAGTCAGACAGGGTCAGCACCGTAGCACCAAGCTCCGTCGCCTTTTCGGCGGCGTACTGGGCCACGTTACCTGAACCGGAGATCACAACTTTTTTGCCCTTAAAGCCGTCGCCTTTGGTGGCGAGCATCTCTTGAGCAAAATAGACAGTACCGTAACCAGTCGCCTCAGGGCGAATCAGCGAACCGCCCCAGTTCAGGCCCTTGCCGGTCAATACGCCGGTGAATTCGTTGCGGATGCGCTTGTACTGACCAAACATGTAGCCGATCTCGCGTCCGCCCACGCCGATGTCGCCCGCAGGAACGTCCGTGTCGGCTCCAATGTGGCGCGAAAGCTCCGTCATGAAGGCCTGGCAGAAGCGCATTACCTCGTTGTCGGACTTGCCCTTGGGGTCGAAGTCCGAGCCGCCCTTACCGCCGCCCATGGGCAGGGTCGTGAGCGAGTTTTTGAAAATTTGTTCAAAGCCGAGGAACTTCAAAACCGACAGGTTCACCGTCGGGTGAAAGCGGAGTCCGCCCTTATAGGGCCCAATGGCGCTGTTGAATTCTACCCGGTAGCCGCGGTTTACGTGCACGTTGCCGGCGTCGTCGGTCCACGAAACGCGGAACATAATGGTGCGCTCCGGCTCGGTGATGCGCTCGAGAATTCGCGCTTTTTTGTATTTCGGATTCTCCTCGATGAAGGGAATGACGGATTCGGCTACCTCGTGAACGGCTTGAATAAACTCAGGCTCAGCACCGTTACGGGCTTTTGCCCAATCCATAAATTCTGAAATTGCTGCTTGATACTTAGGATTCATAAAAGGGGTTGTTAATTCGGCAAAGGTATAGCCGAAATTTGGGTCATGATTGAAGATCCGAATCCACAGCGCACTCCCTTATCTGACCTAGGAGAATTTGGTTTAATTGAGCGATTAACCGCCGATATTGTGCACGTTCAGCCCTCGACCCTCGTGGGGGTGGGCGACGACGCGGCCGTTCTGAGGCCTGAGAAAGGCCAAGACCTGCTTCTGAGCACCGACATGCTCATCGAAGGGGTACATTTTGACCTTTCTTATGTGCCCATGAAGCACCTGGGATACAAGGCCGCGGTGGTGAACTTCAGCGACATCTATGCCATGGGCGGACGACCTACCCAGCTCACCGTTTCTATGGCAGTGAGCAACCGCTTCCCGGTTGAGGCCCTCGACGAGATCTTTGGCGGCCTGCGCCAAGCCTGCCTGGCCTACGGGGTGGACCTCGTGGGCGGAGACACCACATCGAACCCGAGCGGACTCGCGCTGTCGCTCACGGTTTTGGGCCAAGTCAATAAGGGTGAGGCCATTATGCGCAGCGGCGCCAAGCCCACCGACCTCATCGTCGTCTCGGGCGACTTGGGCGGGGCCTACATGGGCCTTCAGGTGCTCGAGCGCGAGAAGGCGACCTACCTGGCCAATCCCAACCTGCAGCCCGACCTAAGCGACTACCAATACCCCATTGAGCGGCAGCTCAAGCCGGAGGCACGCAAGGACATCATTGCCCTTCTGGGCGAACTAGGAGTCAAGCCGACCAGCATGATGGACATCAGTGACGGCCTATCGAGCGAGCTTCGCCACCTCACCAAGGCCAGCGGCCTGGGATGCGTCGTTTTTGAAGACAAACTCCCCATCGATCCGGTGGTGTTGCACACCTGCGAAGAATTTGGAATCCATCCGGTCACGGCAATGATGAACGGCGGTGAGGACTATGAACTCGTCTTTACCGTGGCCCTAGAGGACTACGATAAAATCAAAGGAAATCCGAGCATCACCCCGGTAGGTCATATGACGGCCTCCTCTGGGGCGTACCTGGTCAACAAGAGCGGCGCCCACGTGGAGCTCTCTGCCCAAGGCTGGAAGGCGTTCAGCGCCTAACCATAACCCAGGTCACAAAAAAAAGCCCGAGGCGCGAGCCCCGGGCTTTTTCATTGGAATATCACGTTTACTTGATGAACGTCACCTCTTGCGTGAAGGTCTGTGAACCAAGGTCTGGATCGACAATGGTCTGGACGCTCCTTAGACGCAGGCTGGTTTCGAGGAAGCTCAGAATTTCATAACCGTTCTTTTCACCGTCAGCCGTGATGTAGAGCGAGTCGGGAGTAACGCCACCGCCGTCCACTGCGTACCAAGTTCCGTTGATGGTGTCTTGAATTTCGGTTCCGAAGGATCCGAGGCCTGCAGCCGTGATCAGACCGCGCACGTCCATGTTCCAGTAGATGGTTTGGGTCTCGTCTTCGTTGATGGCCAAGTCCATATAGTTGTTCGGACGAATCAGCGAATCGGTAATGGTGATCGGTAGCGCGCCAACCGGCGTGATCACGGTGCCCGACAGGCTCAAATCGCTTAAGTTCCAGGTGCCCGAGAGCTGCTCGTCAAGGGTTCGTTCTTTTTGGCACGAAGCGAGAATAGCGATTGCGCCGGCGGCGATGAGAAGGTTCTTTAGCACAGGTTCTTTGAGTTAGAATTGGATTGGTAGTCAAGGGCACAGAGCCCCTGCCAACTATGAAATTAGGCTTGCTTTAAGGTACTCGCGGTTCATGCGGGCAATGTTTTCGATAGAAATACCCTTGGGGCACTCCACCTCGCAGGCTCCGGTATTGGTGCAGTTTCCGAAGCCCTCAAGGTCCATTTGGTTAACCATGTTGCGCACGCGGTCTGCCGCCTCAACTTGCCCTTGCGGTAGAAGAGCGAATTGGCTCACCTTCGCGCTTACAAAGAGCATGGCAGAGGCGTTTTTGCAGGTGGCGACGCAGGCTCCGCAACCGATGCAGGTGGCGGCATCAAAGGCAGCGTCGGCGTCGTGCTTCTCGATGGGTGTAGCGTTGGCGTCGGGCAGGTTGCCCATGGTATTCACCGAAATGAATCCGCCGGCTTGAATAACTCGGTCAAATGCACTGCGGTCTACCATCAGGTCGCGCACCACCGGGAAGGCCTTGGCCCTCCAAGGCTCAACCGTAATGGTGTCGCCGTCTTTGAACTTGCGCATATGAAGCTGGCAGGTGGTCACCCCGCGGTCTGGACCGTGGGCCTCGCCGTTGATGAACATGGAGCACATTCCGCAAATTCCCTCGCGGCAGTCGTGGTCAAAAACTACGGACTCGGTGCCCTGCGAAATGAGCTGCTCGTTGAGCACGTCCATCATTTCTAAAAAAGACATGTCGGGCGAAATATCGCGGACTTGGTAGGTGGCAAAGGAGCCAGTTTCTTTGGCGTTTTTTTGGCGCCAAACTTTGAGCGTGAGGTTCATTACTTGTAGGAGCGGGTTACGAGTTTAATGTTATCAAAGACCAGTTCTTCTTTGTGAAGGGTCGCTTTGCCGGGATCACCGTCGGTGAATTCCCAGGCAGAGACAAAGGCAAATTCCTCGTCCCTGCGCAGGGCTTCGCCCTCTTCAGTCTGGTGTTCTTCGCGAAAGTGGCCGCCGCAGGACTCCTCGCGGGCGAGGGCGTCAAGTGCCATGAGTTCACCAAGTTCCAAGAAGTCGGCCACGCGGTTTGCCTTATCGAGCTCGGGATTCATTTCAAACATACCCCCGAGTACTTTGACGTCGCGGTAGAATTCTTCGCGCAGTGCACGAATTTCTGCAATGGCTTTCTTGAGGCCCTTCTCAGAGCGAGCCATTCCGATGTTGTCCCAGACGATGCGCCCAAGGCGGCGGTGGAATACTTCAACCGGAACACTGCCCTTGGAATTCAAGAAGCCTTCCAGGCGGGCGCGCGAGGCTGCTTCTGCTTCGGCAAACTCGGGCAGGTCGGTTGAAATTGGCCCGGTGCTAATGTCGTCGGCCAAGAAGGTTCCGACCGTGTAAGGCAGCACAAAGTAGCCGTCGGCCAATCCCTGCATGAGTGCGGACGCGCCGAGGCGGTTGGCTCCATGGTCTGAGAAGTTCGCTTCGCCCGCGACAAACAGCCCAGGAACGGTCGACATTAGGTTGTAGTCCACCCAAAGTCCGCCCATGGTGTAGTGCACCGCAGGGTAAATTTTCATCGGGGTCGAGTAGGGATTCTCGTCGGTGATCTTCTCGTACATCTGAAATAGGTTGCCGTACTTCGACTCCACCACTTTAGTGCCTAAGGCAACAATTTCAGACTCCGTAGCTTGGTGCATGCCCTTGAGGTTGGCCTGCTCTTGCCCATAGCGGACGATGGCTGCCGCGAAGTCAAGGTAGACGGCTTCTCCGGTTTTGTTGACTCCGTAGCCGGCATCGCAGCGCTCCTTTGCGGCCCGTGATGCCACGTCGCGAGGCACCAAATTGCCAAAGGCAGGGTAGCGGCGCTCGAGGTAGTAGTCGCGCTGTTCTTCGCTTAAATCAATGGCCTTTAGTCGGCCTTCTCGAATTGCTTTGGCGTCTTCGAGGCTGGCTGGAACCCAGATGCGGCCGTCGTTTCGAAGCGACTCCGACATTAGCGTGAGCTTAGACTGCGTTTCGCCGCTCACGGGAATGCAGGTGGGGTGAATTTGCGTAAAGCAGGGGTTGGCAAAGAAGGCGCCCTTCTTGTGAGCCTTCCAGGCAGCCGTTACGTTGGATCCCATGGCGTTGGTGCTCAAGTAGAACACGTTGCCATAGCCTCCCGAGGCGACGATTACGGCGTGGGCGCTGTGGCGCTCGAGTTCTCCCGTCACAAGGTTGCGGGCAATAATTCCGCGTGCTTTGCCCTTGACCACTACGAGGTCCACCATTTCGTGGCGGGCGTACATCTTAACTCGGCCCTTGGCAACCTGGCGTTCTAGGGCAGAATAGGCTCCAAGCAGCAGCTGCTGGCCGGTCTGGCCTTTGGCGTAGAAGGTGCGGCTTACCTGCACCCCGCCAAAAGAGCGGTTGTCGAGCAATCCGCCGTAGTCTCGGGCGAAGGGAACTCCTTGGGCCACGCACTGGTCAATAATGCTGGTTGAAACTTCGGCCAGTCGGTGCACGTTGGCTTCGCGGCTGCGGTAGTCTCCGCCCTTAATGGTATCGTAGAACAAACGAAACACGGAGTCTCCATCGTTCTGGTAGTTTTTGGCGGCGTTGATTCCGCCCTGAGCAGCAATGGAGTGTGCGCGTCGCGGGGAATCCTGAAAGCAGAATGCCTTGACGTTGTAGCCCAGTTCGGCAAGCGATGCCGCCGCAGACGATCCGGCTAAGCCTGTGCCTACCACTATCACATCGATTCGGCGCTTATTGGCAGGGCTCACAAGGGGAATCGTGCCCTTGTGCTTGGTCCATTTCTCGGCAACGGGCCCCTCGGGAATCCGCGAATTAAGTTTGCTTGACATGCTCTTTGGGTACTTAAATATTGGGCGAAATCAGAACATACAGGGGGATCATGGCAAAGGCCCCACAGAGGACCACCGCCAAGGTGCGCCCCGCAATTTGCACCACAGGAGTATAGGTTGGGTGCGTCCATCCCATGGTCTGGAACGCGGACTCTACTCCGTGCCAAAGGTGAAAGCCCAACGAAACCATGGCGACCACATAAAAAGCGCTGTACCAAACTTGGTCAAAAGCCGCTACCGTAATGCCAAACAAATCCTTGTTGCCCTTGGCGTCCAGGGGGAGGCTGCCAAAATGCATTTCAAACCAAAAGCTCTTCATGTGAACCAAAAGGAAGAGCAGGGTGAAGATTCCCAGCAAGGCCATGTTGCGCGAGGCCCAACCGGAATTGGCCGAGCCACGGTATTCGCCATAGCCCACTGGACGCGCGGCCATATTTTGGCGCGCCAGGACGATGCCGTCAACCGCATGCAAAAGAATGGAAGCGTACAAAAGGTAGCTAACTATCTTAATGGGCGGGAAGCTCGTCATGAATGCAGCATAGGCGTTAAAATCTTCTGCAGTCCCAAGCACGATGGGGAGGTTGCCGATCAGGTGAACCACAAGAAATGTAATTAAAAAGAGGCCAGTCAAGGCCATCCAGTACTTGCGGGCCAATGAAGACCCAAATAGTCCGCGTTTAGAGGTCATAAGAAAGCTTTATTAATAGCGTAAAGGTAGGAGTCAAACGCCTTCAAGCCTATGATTAACACGTCAAGACGTACCTTCGTTCGCATGCGCTATCAACCTCTTAAAGCAGATCTCTTTGCTCGTCATCGGACCCGCTTCACGGCCAGTCTAAAGCCGAATTCCGTCGCTTTTTTTAACTCCAGCGACATTTACCCCACTTCGGCCGACGGCAGCTTCCCCTTCAAGCAGGCCACCGACATCCTCTGGCTGAGCGGGGTGGACCAAGAGGAATCCATCCTCGTACTTTTTCCGGATGCGCCCAAGCCCGAGCAGCGCGAGATGCTTTTTTTGGTAGAAACCAACGACCTCATCGCCCGCTGGGAGGGTGCCAAGCTCTCCAAAGACGAGGCGCGTTCCTTGAGCGGAATCCAAAGTATTCACTGGCTGAGCGACTTTGATCGCATCCTGCGCGAGGTTATGGCTCATGCCCAGCATGCCTACCTGCTTAGCCACGAACACATTCGCCGCAACAATCCCGTTGAAACCCGAGAGGACCGCTTTGGAGCCGACCTGCGCCGCCGATTCCCCAACCAAGAATACGAGCGGTCTGCGCCGGCACTCATGGCCCTGCGCGCCGTCAAGGACCCTGAAGAAGTCGAAATCATGCAGGTGGCTGCCGACATCACCGCCGCCGGCTACGACCGCGTGCTGCGCTTCCTCAAGCCCGGCGTTTGGGAGTACGAGCTCGAGGCAGAATTCCTCCACGAATTTGTGCGCCTCCGCTCGCACGGCTTTGCCTACACGCCCATTATCGGGTCGGGCTCGAACGCCTGCGTGCTGCACTACATCACCAACGACGCCCAGGTGCACGACGGCGACGTGGTGCTCTTTGACGTCGGAGCCGTCTACGGCAACTACGCCTGCGACGTGACGCGCTGCTTCCCAGCCAACGGACGCTTCAGCCCCCGCCAGCGCCAGGTGTACGAGGCGGTGCTCCGCGTAGAGAAGGCTGCGATGAATCTGCTCAAGCCCGGCGTGCGCCTGCCCGACTACCACGTTCAAGTGGGCGAGTTGATGACCGAAGAGCTCATCGGGCTCGGACTCATCACCCGCGAAGACGTCGCCAAGCAGGACCCTTCTTGGCCCGCCTACAAAAAATACTTCATGCACGGAACCTCCCACTACCTCGGCCTCGACGTGCACGACTACGGCCCCTGGGACGGTTCTGAAATCAAAGAGGGCATGGTCTTTACCGTGGAACCTGGAATCTACATTCCCGAAGAGGGGCTCGGAATCCGCATCGAAGACGACATCGTCGTCACTAAGGGCGAACCGATAAACCTGACCAAGGCCATCCCCAAGGAGGTGGATGAGATTGAACGCATCATGGCCAGTAACTAGTTGCTAGCTACTAGTTTGAAAAAGTTTTTTCGCACTGCGTTCTACCGCCTCGGACCCCAAAGCCGTCGCTGGGTTCGGCGCGCCCTTATGCTTCCGGTAGACCTTCTGGTTCTCCTGCGGTACGGAGGAAGGCCACGCTATGCGGGCATTGCCCTGCCGCTTCCGGGCGAAGTATTCACCGGCGGCGGAGACTTTTTGGCCAACGGATTGCTTTTTAAAGCGCATTTTATGGACCTCGCCGGCCTGCGTCCTGACGAGCGCGTGCTCGATATTGGCAGCGGGCTTGGCCGCATGGCGATTCCGCTCACCGACTACCTGAAGCGGCCCGACGCCTACGAGGGCTTCGACGTGGTCCGCGAGGCGGTGGATTGGTGCACTCGGCGCATTACCTCGCGCTATCCGGGGTTTCGCTTCACCTGGGCCCCGCTGCACAACGACCTGTACACGGCAGACGGAGCCCGCGCAGAGGACTTTCGCTTTCCCTATGCCGACGCCGACTTCGATTTTGCCTGGGCCACCTCGGTGTTCACGCACATGGACCGCAATGAAGTGGCCCGCTACCTCTTAGAAGCTCGCCGTGTTATGCGTCCTGGCGGCCGGTTTTTGGCTACCTTTTTTTTAATGGATTCCCAGGCAGAGGCTTCTTCTCAGGGCGGACCCTACGCCTTTAAGGTTCAGCGCGACGGAGTCTGGTTCATGGACGCCGAGGTGATTTCTGCCAATGTCGCCTTTAGTCCCGAGGACGTGGAGGCCATGGCAAGAGCAGCCGGCTGGAGCAGCGTTGAGGTTCACTTTGGCCGCTGGAGCGGTAGGAGCGGACTCACCCTTGACTTTCAGGACTTGGTTCTGCTCCGGGCTTGATTCTGGGCGCCTTTGGCGCCGTTTCTGGCTGGGCGCCGTTGGCGCCGTTTCTGGCTGGGCGCCGTTGGCGCCGTTTCTGGCTGGGCCAAGCGGCCCCTAGCGATGCAGCAACTTCATTTGCTGATTCACTCGTGTTACCTTTAGCCTCATGCAGCACAACCTCGCAGGGAAACGCGCCATCGTAGGTGGCGGATCACAAGGAATTGGCCGGGCGGTAGCCGAGGCCTTAGCGGCCCAGGGCGCCGAAGTTTTGATTTTAGCACGCGGTACAGAGGCGCTTGCCTCGGCAGCCGCAGCCTTGCCGACCCCCTTGGGCCAGAAGCATCGCTGGATTAGTGTCGACAATGCTCAACCCGAGGAACTGTCGGCCTCGGTTGCGGCAGAGCTCCTTGCATGGGGCGATGCTCACATTTTGATCAACAACACGGGCGGCCCCAAGGCTGGACCCCTTTTGGAGGCCAGTCCCGAGGCATTTCTGAGTGCTTTTACCAATCATTTAATCGTGAACCAGCGGCTTGCGCAGCTGGTCGTTCCGGGAATGCGGCGTGCGGGCTACGGACGCATTGTCAATGTGGTTTCGACCAGCGTGAAGGCTCCCCTGCATGGCTTGGGGGTGAGCAATACGGTGAGAGCCGCGGTGGGCAACTGGTCGAAGACCTTGGCCACCGAACTGGCGCCCGTCGGGATTACGGTAAACAATGTGCTGCCGGGGGCCACGTCGACGGAGCGGCTTCGGG
>Ga0208598_1000492_pt1 | contig 10897 bp, 9 predicted proteins | sample LakMenEpi22Jun12_FD_150726 | JGI IMG/M metagenome (GOLD analysis project Ga0208598, IMG submission 150726) | Freshwater microbial communities from Lake Mendota, WI - 22JUN2012 deep hole epilimnion (SPAdes) | ecosystem: Environmental > Aquatic > Freshwater > Lake > Epilimnion/Euphotic zone ... | reverse complement strand
ATATTAAAGGCGGCTATATGGTTATTGTTTACCATAGTTGGGTTGTTCACAGTATCGGTTTTATTTAAACCAGTCCAGATACCACCGCAACAAGAGTCGGCACTTATATTCCCATTTTTTGCAAAATATTATTTGTCATGTTCAACTTCGGTTTTCTTGATTGCTTATACATTTGTCTATTTATTGATGCCAATGATATATGTTAAAAACATAAATTATGCCATTATCTTTTTGTTTGTTGCATTTTATTTAGGCGATGTTTTAGGGAGAAAATACATTCAAGTTCCAGGTGTAATAGTACAAAATATGAATCCAGTAGGAGTTACGATAGGAACCTTGTGTGGAGTTGTGTATGGTATTATGTGTTTCTTTATTATTTATAAAGCGGGTGATAGGTATTTATATTTTAGTCCATCTAAATCATCGGAGGGAGAATATTGTTCTAAACCTGCCAACCAGCAATTCAAGTGTAATGTATACAAGAATGGGCAGCTAATGTCAGCACTTTAAAAGGGAAGATTTGTAATTAATTGGTTATTGTCTTTTTGTTTTTCAATTTGGAGAGATCGGATACGGTTCATGATGTAGACTCGGTCTTCTTCTTGTTTCCGTTTTTTAGCGATGGGGGATTGTTTTCCTTTATATTTATAGTACAAAATGCTGCATAAACATAATATAAAAAATAGCAATAAACTTATATTTAGGATCCAGGTATGGTATTGCATTTTATATTCTTTGCAGGCTTTAAAAGAATCTACGAAATATTGGCGGACACCTGGTTCAGTTAAATGATCCATATTGTTAAATAAGTATATTTTTTAATACTTATTTAAACTATGGCAAATATGACAAATTCTCTCGGAACATTTTTTTGGTTATCTTCCGTCTATATATTTATACAAACTAAAATGGGTGAAAAACAGGTGTATTATGATGTTATATTTTTAGGGATAGTGATGATATTTATGTATTTTATAAATGTGACGATATTACAAGAAAAGTGTAATGCAGTAGACACGTGGGTCATTATAAAATCAACATTATTTCCGTGGGTATTTATTTTTGGAATTATGATGTATGCCTTGAATCATTTCCCATATTGGAAAACACCATTTTCCAATACATTTGGGTTGCTTATTGCTAAATTTGCAGGATGCAATACAACATTTTTGAATATGCTAAATCCACAAGGAAGTGTAGATAATAAATTGCATTATGTGTATTCGGATCCGTCGTTATTGATTAATAAATTTACGTTGGACAATTTTGAAACGACAATTAAGACATTACAAGAAGGGAATTTACTCCCGATACCACTAGATGAAATAAAAAAGAATGCATTTAGAGATGTAGTAAAATTAAAAGAATTGATATCAGAATGGATATGGTATATATTAACTTCGTCTATTGTAATTAGTGTATCGTATAATAGTTTAATACGTAGTAAATGTAACAAATCTGCTTCCCAGTATATAGATAGCCGTAATAATGCATTGGCAGAAACAACAACAGAAAAAACACCCGATATATATACAATAACGGGGTAAGAGTTTTACATAAAGGCATTATCCACAATCGTAGATATTAATTCGTCTTTTTTGTCATCAGGATAAACATCATAATGTATATCTAATCCTGGATGAGGATTAACTTCAATCACGACACCGCTTACATAGTATGGAATGGATAAATCTTCACAAATATAATCAATTCCGCTTAATTTCAAATTTAAAACGCGATTTATTTTTTGGAATAACGAAATATTCAATGGATGTACTGTACCTATGTCAACGTAAGTTACAATAGATCCGTTACTCATATTTTTAACATTGGTGATAATGACTTTTTTGTCTAGAGGTACAACATCGGATGTAGTATACCCTTGTTTTTGAATAAAATTATAATCTACGGTGTGAATAGTATATCGTTTTGTTTGTTGGTTATATTGGTCAATTAATTCATTTATGGTATGTGTTCCGTCGCCTGTAACAAATGGCGATGATTTCATGGTAATTCCGATAATAGTGCCATTAAAAACCATAATTCTGTATTCTTTGCCAGTTGCTTGTTCTTCTATGAACGCAATTTTGTCCTGTTTCTTTAAGTCATTTACACAAATTATTAATTCTTCGGGGGTCGTTATATTAGTAGTTACGCCGTATCCTTTTTCGCCTTGGGTAGGTTTGACAACGAGTGGAAAATGTAATTGTTGGATATTGGATATATTTTCTTCGTCGGATAATTCGTTGTTCCAGGTGTAAGATTTGGAAATGGGAATATCATTTTGCTGCAGTATTTTGTTGGTCAATGGTTTTATATCAATCTTGCCATTTTTGTTATTTATTTTTTTGTAATTGATTATTTTCCCGTTTTTTTCCAGAGTCTTATTTTCTCTATCAAGCAGGATATTATTTTTTTCGTAATTATCTAAAAAATAGCTACGTGTAAATACGATGCCTTCTTTAATATGATATGTGTGGTATACTAATACAGCAAGTAACAAAAAAATGAATATATAAAGAATCATATATTCATTGTTGGGAATAAAAAATTACATTAAATTAAGTTTGTGTTGGACATAAAATGCACCGTGGTAGCAAAAAATAGCAAGAATGAATACAACTAACCACATGGGGAATACAGTTTTCTTGCGATATCCGACGCCGAATTGTCTTAATGATCCATCACGGTTATAAATAATGGTTGGTTTAATCATATAGAGTATTAAAAATCCAATCATGAATAAAATAATGGCGATACTTAAATGGTTCATTATATACTGAAAGGTTATTTTATTTTTTATATTTTACGTGTTGTTATCTTCTAAATTGCCGTCATCACCCGCATCAGCTTCTGCATCTTTGTTTATAAGACCAACACCCTGAAATAATTGAGCTTCGTTCAAACGAGATGTAAATTGAGGGACATTGTATTTGGTGCTTGTATTCAAATTGGTTTGGATAGATGTTAATAATTTTTCAGTTTCGGATAATTGTTTGCTGCGATTGACAACGGTTTTTCGTTCTAAACTTTGACGGACAGTCATTTTTTTCTTTAAATCGGCATAATCGGGAATATCTAATTCGGAATTGAATTTTTTAGAAATGTATTTAAGTACAGTATCGTCACGACCTTTCTTTTTGATTAAATCTATTTCTTTAAAAATTTGTAAAAGGTAAAAGAATAGAATAACGTTCATGTTTTCGTGATTGAGAGGTTGTTTTAGTTCTTCCAAAATGTGTTGAATTGTTTCGTTGGCGGATAGTTCAAGCCATAGAGGAGTTAATGAATCGCCGTTGATGGGGGGATCTTTATAATAATTACGGATTTGTGTAGTAATGGATTCAAAATGGCTGCGTGCAATAAGATCCGTATGAGTAATAGGTATAGCAGACTCGTACAATGTAGTATAAAAATCAATGTTGGTACATATTTTCCCGTAAAATTGGAGAATAGTTTTGATGAAATTGGCAATATAAATACTTGGATATTGTTCAAAGACTTTATGAAAATTCATTTTAGAAATATGTTTGGCAAATGATTTTTGTAATTCTTGTAAATCGCGAATATCGTATTGTGTTTTATATTGAACATTTAAATCTACATCTCTATCTATCATATCTCGGAATAAAAGAGGTTTGATAATATCAAATGAAAATTCCAAAGGAAGATAGTCGGGTGTATTAAATTTATTGACATAGGCAGAAAACAATTGTTTGTGTGGGTGAGGGAAAGCAACATCTTTGAATGAAAAATCAATAAGAACATGGTTCACACGTTTGATTTCATCTCCCATGTGATGTATAGGCACGGTTTTTTGTATTTGGGTTTTAATGGCTTCAATGACGGGATAGGTGGATACGGACGAAGGCATAAATGTTTTCCATTCTTTGTGTTCTTTCACGATTACTTTTTTGGTGGTAACTTTATATTTTTCGTCAATATACGTGCAAATACGTTTAATTTCAGAAACCACAATTTTTTTACCGATTTCTTGCAATAGTGAAGCATCATGTTTTTCAAGAAGTCCAATTGATTTTACAATTTCTTGTGCAATGGTTTCGCACGAATGTTGCATTTTGATGTGATGAATATAAATTAAAAAATAAAGTATTATCTTTTTGGGTTTGCTTACAATAGCATCGTTAATAAAAATAGTGTCCAATGACGTTAATTTGGGTTGTTGCATTAAAACGGTGCACAAGGTAGATAAAATATTCATGAATTGTTGTTGTTCTTTCGTGTAAATAGTTTGGTATTGTACATCTTTATCTAGTTCGGAAGATTGTGCCAATTCGTCGTAAGAACTTGCTTTCAATATAGGAGCAAGAGAAATGCTGGTATTTTTATCTTTGTAAAATCCATCTTCAATGTACACTTGTGGGGAAGCAGTGCAATATGCATATAAAACATTATAGTATTCTTCTAGTGTGGTAGATAAATACGATTCTGCCAACGTTTTTAGAATAACTGGTACAAGTGGAATATCGGTACTAGAACAGTGAAGCATGTTGGGATTTTTATCGTTTGGTTTCGTGTATTTGGTGATGAATTGTAAAAGGGCGGTATACCGTTTTTTCAATGGAAAAGAGAGGATTTGATAAAATAATTCATAGGATTGTGGAGGCCGTTCTGAATGTAAATCGCTTTGTACTTTATTGAATTTGATATTATATTTTAATTGTTGATATTCATTATATTTCTGTTTACGTTTTAGGAAAGAAACGTTTTCATGGTTGAGAACAGTTACATTGGAAGAATGATAGCTGGTTAATAAATAATTGGATAATTGTTTTTCAGTATTGGTGTTGCAATCTTGTTTTATTTCGCACATGGGTTCAGGTGGGTTTAGTACAAATTTAGATTCATCTTTAGACGGTTTTGGCGGTTCTTGTTTAAGTGGATCACTAGGTTTGATAGTAGATGAAATGAATACGTTTCCGTAATCTTGGGCTAATGCATGAAAATATAGTTCGCTAGTGGAAATATACGTTTTTTCATATAATTTATGAGTTTGAGTAGGAAGACTAAGGTAAGTGTTGGTTTGTTTGTGGGATAAGAATACTTTTTTATTTTTTGAAATATGGGATTGGATGGTTGCAATCGTATCATAATCTAAGTGATTGGGATAAATAAGGTAGGGTTCAAGTTGTTTTATAAAATCATGAAAAGAATAATACGTAAAGGATGTCATAAGACTTTGAATAGTAGGAATACTGTCTGCATAATTTTGAAATTCTTTAAATTTAAAATTAGGTTCACATTTAATGTTGAATAAGTGTAGATGCGAAAGTAAATTAAATTGTACTTTTTGCATCAATCCAGTTTCGGGTAAATATAATTTTGAAAAAGTGATGGATGTAGGTGGAAGACTAGTATATCCAGTAATAGGTAATAATTCATCCGTTGTATATTCGCTCCAATGTTGTATTTTTGGAAGCCAGTTGATGTCATCTTCTTTGGATCCTTTCAAGTGTTGAAACATCATAATATTGCTGGTTGGGAATAAGTAAGTTTGTATGGATGATAATGGATAATCATCTGTAAATACTCTAAAAATAGAGTGAATAAATTTCTGAATAGAATTGTATTGTTTATCTTTATTGGTTAATTCCAGGTTTTTGTAGCACATGAGTGAATTGGCAAGACTTTTTTTAAATTGCATATTTTTTTGTAAATTATAGAGTTGAACGGTAGCATTGGTAATGGGATATACCCATTTAAACTTGGTTTGATCGGGAACTAGTGGTTGTCCGTAAGGAAACGTTAACATTAATTCTTTGTAACGTTGAGCAAAGACTTCGCCGTTATATTTTTTGGTAAAAGTTAGGTATTGTAGAATGGAATTGATTTGAATATTTAATGTATATTGGCATTTAGATTCGTCAATGTTATAACTAATTAGTTCTTGATCGGTTTCGTTGACATCTTCTTCGTCTTCTTGTTTATTTCTTGAAATTTGTGTGATTCCAATAGGTAATTCTTTTTTATAGTTAAAATTAATGTATAGTTTTTCCTTGTCTTCCAATTCAAGAATAAGACAATCGTCTTCTATTTCTATAATAGTTGCATCGGCAAATGTATCGTTATCAAATACCATATGCAATTTATCTTGTAAAGCATAGCGTTTGGTATAAATATAACTAGAGTGTTTAAAAAATTGTGCAACTTTAGAAACATCATAATCGGATGATTGTTTAATCCGTTTGATAGTTTGTGTTTCTTTAATAGGTATGTATTCTATTTTAGATGGAACGTAGATGATAATTTCATCGTCAATCATGGAATGAAAACTTCCGATTAAAGTTGTTCCAGATTTTAATGTTATTTCTATTATATCGTATTGAATTACATTTTCCATTATTATAATAGAAGAAAATATAAAGATTTTTATATATACTACTTATGTACACTATTCCTGAATTATCTGTGAATCTTAAAAAAATGGATGAATATGAACTAGCATGCTATAAACTTGGAATTGTAGATAATGGGTTATTTCGGTCGGTTATCTATAAAAATAAAAAGATGGTTTGTTTTTCTCCGCCAAAGTCAGTCCCGTATGAAGATTTTGTAGCACGTTGGGATATTGATCATGAAACAGGAGTAGTCCTGGATGAAATAATTGATGGTACTATGATAAATGCATTTTATGATAATGAATGGAAAATAGCTACCCGAACAGTAGTTGGCGCCCAATGTACTTTTTATTCTAGCAAAACATTTCATGAGTTGTTTCATGAAACGAATATAAATTATGACGTAATGGATAAAGGGTTATGTTATAGTTTTGTGTTGCAACATCCAGAAAACCGTATTGTAGTCCCGATTGAAACTCCTACACTATATTTGATTGCGTCTTATAAGATACAGAATAATACAGTAATAGAACAACCGTTGGATGTTTCTCATTTTCTTATTCCTAAACGGTTTTCGTTTGAAAGTTATAAGGAAGCAGAAGAATTTGTTCAACAACAACCGTATACATTCAAAGGACTCATGCTAAAGTGCGACAATATGCGTTCCAAGATATGCAATGAAAAGTATGAAAAGATTAAAGCATTACGTGGGAATAGTTCAAACTTGAGGTATGTCTATTATACCTTGAGGAAAAGCGAGAATGAAAAGGTGTATCGTGAACATTTCCCAAATCATTTCAATGAGTATGAAGAAGAATTGAACGATGTAGTAAAACTATTGCATTCAACATATATTGAATGTTTTATTAAAAAGGTAAAGCCATTGAAAATGTATGCAATGCCACTAAAACAACATTTATATGAATTACATATGATTTATTTGCATCATTTAAGAATGGAAAAAAAATATGTGAATAAACAAGTTGTATGGGACTATATAAATAAAGTTTCACCGTCACAATTGGTATCACTTACGATTAGAAACTTGCCCCAAAATTAAAGTAAGCCTTACATTCTTCACATGCATTAGAAATTAATTCTTCTAACATTGGTTTCGTTGGAGAAACGTCCCCATATTGCAACCTTAAAACACCATGCTTATCATGAGGATGGTTTTTTAAGAATGAAATATATTTGATAGTAGTTGGGAATTTAGTAGTAAAAATATAGTATTCTAGTAATTTTCCGATGGTATAATCGCAATTATACAAAAGGATATCAACACAATTTTCAAGTGTATTTTCGCTTTTTTGGAAATCAAATTCAGCGGATTTAAATGTATTTAGATCGTATTGAAGTGTTTTACAACCAATTTTGACTAATTGTTCTGGAGAATAAATATGTGTTTCGTAACTTTCTACACTAAAATCGTATGAATCTGGAACAGTGAATCGTTTGGCTTGTAGTAAATCCCAATCTTTTTTATCGTTTTTGTTGTCAATTCCTTTTTTCATCCATTCGCGGTTGGCGAGTTCATGATTTACAGTAAATCGGTAATAACAGTTTCCTAAATTAGACGTTCCATTTTGAGAACCAGTTGTAATAGAAAGAGTTGCCGATAAAGTAATGGATTCTACTGCAAGTCCGAGTTTAGGACGAAGGCGAATAATATCAATGTATTGTCCAGTAATGTCATCGGGTATAAATAGTTTCTTGTCGGATTCTTTGCCGTTTTCTATGACTTTAAAATCTTCACTGGTTACAAAAACAACATGGGATGTATTATTGGTTTTGGTTAAGTGAAGTGTGAATGTTTTAATGTGATCATCATCAGGTGTTAAACAAATGGGAATGCACGCCAATCGTTGTTTAATAATTTCGTTATTGAATCTAGAAGTGTTGGTGGTGATATTGCAATCCTCTTTAGACATTACAACGGATCTAATATTTCCGATAATGGTACGGCGCAAAGCGTTTGCGATACATACATTGGCATTTTTTAGAGTAAAATGGAGTATGTTGTCGTCGGATTTATGGATATCGGTAACAGAAGCCATTGTATATATTCTAATTATAAATTATTAAATCAATTTAAGTTTAAAATAAAGATTGTTAATATTATTAGTGAATATGTCGGCAATTTGTTATTATAGCAATTTTTGTGAACCTAGCAAAAAATTGTTGCAATTATTTGCTAAAACGAAATTAAAACAAGAAATTCATTTTATATGTATTGATAAACGGTTTAAGAATCAAAAAGGGCAAACAATATTACAATTAGAACAACATCAGGTATTATTGCCAGATGCAATACGCAAGGTACCTGCACTTTATTTAGTAGATAATCAAAATGTATTGTATGAAGATGATATTTATGAATTTTTGACGCCTAAAGAAAATAAAATAAATACTTTAGCAACTTCTGGAAATGGCGAACCAGAATGTTATAGTTTAAATCAAATGTCGTGTATGTCGGACTCCTATAGTTTTCTAGACCAAGATAGCTCAGAATTATCTACCAAAGGATCGGGTGGTATCCGTCAATTGCATAATTATGTAACTTTGGATCAGAATTTTTCAATTCAAACACCAGCCGAAGATTACGTTCCAGATAAAATAGGAAATAATGGTTCAAAATCGTTGGAGCAATTAAAAGCAGAACGAGAAAAATCAATTATGCAACCCATTCAACGAATTTAATTTTGATTCTAGTTTACTAATTTTATCGCTTAATAATTTTATGTATTGTTGTTGATGGTTTAGATGTTGAATTATTTCGGGTCCCTTTAATATTTTATCCCCAAATTGAATGACAAAGCTTCTTTCAATCTGTTTCTGTTTTATATGTTCAAGAACATCGGGTTTCATAGAAGGATCGCCTGCACTATAAGATGCTAATTCACTATGAATTCCAGTAGTATAAAATTGGTATAATTCTGGGTCTTTGATAAATTGGTGTACGGATAAATCAGTGTACCTTATGGTACTCTGATTTTGACCATTTAGCAAGGTTTTTTTATCAAATGTATTTTGGCTGTGAGAAACAACAAGAATTACTTTTTTAGGATCTAATTGAACCATAGGAATGGTATAATTTTTCAAAAAGTGTTTTTCTTCGCTCATGGGAGCGTTTTCTTCATAAGAAGTGATGGATAATAATTCTTTCCTGAATGCAAATGTGGCTGCAGTAGCATGATTAGGGCCATAAGGACCAAATTGAACTATTTTATGTATGTCTTTAAAATACGTATATAAAATAGTTGATCCTGCACATAATATAGATGGATTTCGTTGTAACTGTTCTACTGCATGAGAAATACGCTGAGGTGGGTAATAATCATCGTCATCCATGTAAATAATAATATCTCCTTTAGCGTATTTATGCATCAAATTTCGTTTTTTTCCCAACGATATTTTTTGATCTATTTTGTAATATTTGATGTGGGGAATGCCTGATGTTGCGATTAAATCTTCTATTTTATCAGTACCATCATCAATGATAATCCATTCAATAGGTCCAGTATAATCTTGGTGTTTAAAACATTTAAACATGGATGGAATAAATGGGCGACGATTAAATGTAGGAGTGCAAACAGAAACTAACATAAGTAATAGTATACTATTGTTTTTAATATCTTCAGGATAAACTTTGTTGAGTAGTCCTATATCTTTGAATAACAACAATAACAATTAAAAACCAAAACAATATAGGACCAAAATTGAGACTTGAAAATATTTGTCCTAAACCATGAAAGAATCCTAATTCAAATGATGCCTTAAACATAGAATGTAATATGATAAGTAGAACACTGATAGATCCAATTGAAATACCTAATGCAACTTTGCTATTCAGAAATTTATAAGCAGAGAACATGGTGTATATCAAAAATAGTGTAACTAATCCGAACAAATGATTTTTTATTTCAGTAGAAATGGTGTTTCCTAATTCTGTAAAGGTTAATCCTAATGTAACTTTTAAATAGATGGGCAATAAAAACCAAAAAGAAACAAGATAACCCCATGAAGTATAACAGCACATTGCAATAACAACAAGTAAAAATATAGAAACAGCAATACCTAACCAACCATTTGCAATCCAAAACACAAAATTCATAGGAAATAGCTTTATATCAAACAAGTTTCTTAATAGTTCTCCATCAAACCAGTTGGATATAAATGCGATTGAAATTAAAAATGCATTTATGCCTATTTTTTCCTGATAGATACATGGTATAATACTCATTAATCCACTAATCACGGGTATTCCAAATGGGAACAATACGAAATATGTAATAATAATGGGCAATATATAAAACGATAAAAAATCTATTAGTGCATTTTTGGTATCTATAGATTTAAATATATATTTCATCGCAAACCGATATGAACTAAATATATAAGCTGATATTCCACCATAAAATATTGTATATTCATCTAAAAAATTCAACCCACTTTTCATATAATGTGGAAAACTAGATTCTAATGAAAAAAAATATTTTAACATTCCAGTTGGAGGATTATTGCCTGGTGCATATGGA
>Ga0208598_1000485_pt1 | contig 10985 bp, 18 predicted proteins | sample LakMenEpi22Jun12_FD_150726 | JGI IMG/M metagenome (GOLD analysis project Ga0208598, IMG submission 150726) | Freshwater microbial communities from Lake Mendota, WI - 22JUN2012 deep hole epilimnion (SPAdes) | ecosystem: Environmental > Aquatic > Freshwater > Lake > Epilimnion/Euphotic zone ... | reverse complement strand
TTGATAAAGGCTTAATTGAAAAAAGAGTTTTAGCCATGTCAACAATTAGGCGTGGTGAATACCGAAGATTAACAAGGCAATCTACTAATGTTCCGATTGTTATACATTCCTACGGATTCAACAATGATTTGATTATTGAGATTTCCTTAAAAACATTTTTTTCAATAAAAGACAAGACCTTAATAAACAATTTTGAGTACTTGCATCAAATGTTTTTACAAAGGTTTAGAATTGATATTAATCATGATATTACGGTAAACAAAGCATTGAAAATAATAAACACCATAATCAACGAAAAACAATGAAACCCATTAACAACAAATCACTTCTTCATTTCATCTTCGACCAGATGGAGAAACTTGACAAAGGAGAATGCACGGTTGAACAAGCGAAGGCACAAGCCAACCTCGCCAAGCAAGCAAACAACTCGCTGAAGTATGAGATCGAACGATCCAAACTACTGATGGAACTTGAAACGCACCGAAAGGAAACGGGAGAATCAATAGAATTCCGAAACGCTGAAGGAAAGAATTTTGACTAATGTCAACAACCATCTAACAACTGCCTAACCTAACTTCAGTCTTTTGGATTACGTTTGTATCGCTGACCCAATGAAAAAATTACAAAACACCCCTGCCGCATTGCCATTCTCCCTTTCGGGACTGGGTCAGCCTTTGCGCGCGGGGGTTTATCTTTTGATCTGATGGCAAAAGACCCCGCATTCCTGTTTTACTCATCCGATTTTCTGACCGGAACCATGTTCATGACCAATGAGCAGGTCGGGTTGTATATACGGATGCTATGCGCCCAACATCAACACGGTGGCCGAATCGATACGAACGTATTACGAACGCAATGCGATGGTATTACGAACGGCATACAAGTTTACAACAAATTCGAGCATGACGCCGCCGGAAGTTTTAATCCGCGACTTGAAAAAGAGATGGGATTGAGGAAGGAAAAAAGCCTGAAAGCCGCAGAATCAGTGAAGAAACGATGGAAAAAACACAATTCAGATAATACATACGATCGTAATACGAACGTATTACGTTCTGAAAGTGTAAATGAAAATGAAAATGTAATTGAAAATAAAGATGAAGTTGTAATTGAAAAAAAGTCGCGCGAAAGATTTTCAAAACCTTCACCTCAGGAAATTCATGCGTACATGACCGAGAAAAATTCATTGGCCGGTAACGTATGGGATAAGACCATGATCGACACTGAATCTAAAAAATACTTCAACTACTATGAGGCTAACGGTTGGCGGGTTGGAAAGAACCCGATGAAAGACTGGCAAGCAGCCTGCCGAAATTGGATGAACAATGCAAATCAATATCAAACTAAAACAGATGGAAAACAACGTGCCCAACAACAGATCGACGCCTACTTTGAGGAATGCAAACAGATTGTCATTGCCTCCGGCGCAGCAGCGAATAGCGGAAATCATTCAGGATAAGTCAACACCGAACCTGATAACTATTGCCAATCACCAGGGGATTGACAGCTTACTTGCTGCGGTAAAACTTCTTGTGATGAAAACCGCGCAGGGCGTTATGCTGACAAGTCCAATGACTACTGAGATGGTAAACATCGCAGCTGAAATTATCGTCGAAAAGTATTACTACCTCAAACTTGATGAACTCAGTGTTGCGTTCAAAAATGGTTTGTCGGGTAATTACGGAACGATTTACAACCGGCTTGATGTAACCGTTTTTTGTGACTGGTTGAACAAATACGATCAGGAACGAATGAAGGTTTCAGAACGGCTTCGTCGTCAGGAATCTGAAATCAACAACATCTACGAAGTATTTCAATCCGATATCATGCGAGATGCACTTCGCACAGTTGTTGAGAAGCTGCCGAAGGTTGAGGATAAGCCGGAGCCGGTGCGAAGTAAGCCGTCAGAATTTGAGCAGATGGTGATGGATGAGTGGGATCAAATCGAATATGAAAAAGGAACTCGCCTTAAACATTGTTTTGAGGTTTTGATGGACTTTGATGATTACAGGAAGTGGAGATTGAGCGAAGAACTTGATAAACTCCAAGCAGAAGAAAATTAAACAGTAAACAATCAATATCAATAAAATGAAAAAATCAATTTTAATTATCGCCATCGCATTGTCGTTGGCATCATGCAACAAAGACGAGCCATGTAACTGCGGAACTATTACAGCTGATGGCATTGATGGCTCATGCTACTGGCTTGAAATCAGGAATGAATGTTCAGATAACAAGAAGAAGTTCTGCTTCGATTACGATGTTTGGTTTGATGGAAATCCAGGCGAATCGTTCTGTGTTAGCAATCAACCTGAGTGGTAATGAAACACCATGAATCCAAACTCCAAGCGCAATGCGTGAAATGGTAACTATACATATAAAACCTCTTTCTGTCAACGAAGTTTGGCAAGGCCGAAGGTTTAAGACGAAAACTTATCAGCACTATGAGCGCGCGTTGCTTTTTCAACTACCAAAAATACAATTGCCGGAACCGCCGTATAAAATTTATTTTGAATTTGGCCTGAGTAGTGTTTTAAGCGATTGGGATAATCCCGTAAAACCGTTGCAAGATGTTTTGCAGAAAAAATATGGGTTTAATGATAAGCATATTATGGAAGCCAACGTCAAAAAAGTTAAGGTTTCTAAGGGTAAAGAATATTTTTCTTTTTTTCTTGAATCAGTAATATAAAAAAGAAGTGACTAATTATTTGGAGAACAAGTAAATTAATATATATTCGCGTTATGTTTGGAACAAAACACTATCATACTCACTATCATTTTCCAAGTGATAATAGCGCAATTCGTAAACTCTTAAAACAAATATTCATGAATCAGACTGAACTCGCGGCCACCCTCACCGCACTTACCGAACAGACAAAGAAATCATTCGGAGAAATCAATGGCAAACTTGCAGAACTTGACGCGGCTATCGCTGCTCAGGGTAATGTTGCGCCGGAAGTACAAGCAGCACTTGACGAACTGAAGTCGGCTGTACAGTTGAATGACGATCTCATTGCTGATGCTCCGGCTGAAGAAACTCCTCAGGTGTAATCTGAGTGTGTTCATGTTAGAGAGGCGGTGTCTTATGATGCCGCTTTTTTTATGGCCTAACGATCAGAATTTGATCTAACCCCGTATTCCGGCAGTCACAGTGTACCCATGTCGGAGTATCTCGTTTATCTTCGATGACCGTTATCCATTGCCTGTTGATGAGCATCTCTTCATGCTGCATGATGATCGCGTGAACCTCTGACACGGTCATATTCGAAACGTGGAAATCAAACCCACGACCGTACTTGTGTTGTGACCATCTTGCGCCTGTTTTGGAATCGTGGCGTCTTAACCCTCGCTGCGTGAACTTGCCACCGTTCCACCAATTATTCACCACCATTGGCTTGCCGATAGTATCACGAAGGAATTGCGCCGCCATGAACACACGAATGTCGATCAGTTGAATAGCACGCTGCCCTCGTTCGTTGTAAATGTCGGGCGGTACGAACTCATCGAGAAAGAAGTTTTCCGAAACCTTAAACCGGTTCATTTGGTTATGCGATCAATGGTCTGTTGCTTCTGATGACTACCTCGTGAACTCCCAACATAATAGGCGAAGATCGAAGTGCCGATTGAAAGGACTGAGCCGAATGTCATATCTGCAAGCCGTTGGTTCTGCTCAGGAATCTTCACGAACACAAGGCAGGCGATTATTCCAACCATTAACGTCAGGCCGGTGATGACAACGGCACCCATTAACCAATCACGTTTACCGGTTGTTTTCAAGTTTTCAATTTGGCGTGTTCGTGCAGACGCCCGATCTTCATTCTCCATCCGCATTTGCTCAAGGTCTTGATTCACCCTGATCTGAACAAGTTCCATTTCCCATTCAAGTTTCTTCATCTCAAGTTCAGCAGCCAGAGCCTTCGCTGCCTCGTCTGTTTCCTTTCGTTTGTTCAGCATTTCACCCACCCGTTCAACCGCTTCGATACCGGTAACGTCGCCGATGATGTCAAGAACGTCACCCGCTACAGGTTTCACTTTGTCGCGTACGAATTCAGCAAATCCACTTTGCTTGAATCGTTCCATGAATTTAGGTTTACTCATATTATTCGTCCTTTGTAAATTCTGATATTCTGAACATGAAAATCACTGCCGTTTGTTTTGATAAATGCAAAACCATGATTCCACTTGTTGTAAGGTGAATAATCGGGTGAAAGTTCACACAAACAACCGACACTCCACGTTGTAATCATCTTGTCGTTAACGTCGCGTTCTGTGTGTTCTGATGTCTGATGGCTGTGTCCGCAAATAGATGTCGCCTTTGCCCTCATATAAAGGCCACGGGCGACGTTTACGGGGCTGAAAACAGAATTCCCGAACTCATGGCCATGAAACACGGAAAGGTTGGAAATATTCGCCTTAGTTCGCCCTGCGATGTATTGGATATTGTACTCTGATAATTTCAGAAGTGATGCTAATGTAAACGCCTCGATGTCGAGTAATTCGGGAGCCTTGATTCTCATGAATCGCCAATACCTTTCTTCGTGATTTCCTTCTTTGAAATAGATGTTTGCCTTCGGGAATTCACGCCTAAGTATCTCAAAAAACTTGTGGACTTGTGCAAGTTCTTGGCTGAACCTTCTTTTCTTGGGGTCTTTCTCAAACGATGACAACTGATAGCAGTCTATGATATCGCCATTGAGATAGATACAATCAGCATCATGATCTTTGCCGTAATTCAGCGCAGTGATAAGGCTTTCTTCGTTGTGGTAGGGGAAGTGAATGTCAGATAAAAAAAGGATTTTGCTACCTTCAACAGTTACGGGTTTTCTGTCTGTTGATCCTGATTGGGGGATATCTGAGAACGGGTTATACGGCCTTGCCTGACGCTTGAACTCTTTAAGTAATTCAGGCCTGATACGTTTACCTGCCTTTCCTTCCAATCCGCGCAGCGCACTTCTGCAACTCTCAACATTCACATACAGCGCGGGATGATCTTTGCAAATCTTTTTTGCCAACGTTAGCGTAGGAGTATCAGGGAATTTTCTCCGATACTCAACACAGACATCAATAGGTTTCATTGGTTAAGGGAGATTTGGTTCAAGTAGATGTTCTTCCTCGCATCAACCCATGCCACATACATATCACTCACGAGGGCATTTACTATCAACGGGGCCTCTTCATTTTCTCCATTGATCCACACACAACACATATTTCGGTGTTCGATACTCTCGGCTACTCGGTAGATGTACGCCGCGTTGACAAAGTGCAGTAGGAATTCGGGCTTATTGTCTCCGTGAACTAAGACTTCCATACTTACATCTTCGGAAAGAAATGTTGGTTTTTTTGTGACTGGCATATTATTAAGTTTTGTCAAAAATAAACAAAAATGTATGTCTTAAATTTCACTTCCGCACGTTCACCCGAAGATGAAATCAAGCCCTACGTCGCCTACCCTTGGGCATAATCCACCGCTGAACCTTTCCAACTGCAATTTCAGCAAGTTTCTTTCCGATTAAACCTAAGAATCCACCCGCAAATGCAAGGCAAAGCGGGATCCAAAATGTTTCAAAGGTTATCATTCCAACTATCTGAACGATCATTCCGGTGATAAATGAAAAGATTGAATCTGAATTTGAATGATGATAAGACATAACTATTTCTTCAATTTGATTTTACTTGATTTATCTTTTTTCATGAGCATCTGACGATACTGCACGAGCTTATCGACAAGGTTTTTCTTTCGTTCGAGTGTGTCTTTGTGTTGCCTCATAGGTATCTGTGCATTCTGTTAATCCAATTACGAGGTACCGCCCCGCGTGTGCCGGATGCGCTGTTTCCTGATGAGATCATGACAACGGGCATCGACTTAGTTTCAGCAAGTGCAGAACGTTGGAAGCCTGTGTTCGTGTTCAGTTCGGGGTATAGGCTCGACTTTTCACACAAGTATTCGCTCAATCGCTTTGTGTAATACTCAGCGTTGTGCCTTCCGTTGTCGATCAGTCTGTTCAGTGTCGTGTTGTCGATAGGCTGTGTGTCGTCGCTTACTCGCTGGGCGATTGTCGCGTTGTCGATCTTGTATGTAAGGTGTGGCAACACTTCAACATAGCACCACCATGCGATTGCATCAACCATGTAATGATCGCGAAGTATCAAGTAGTCACCGGTGATTGAATTATCGTTTGAATCTTCAACGATCTTGTCATACAGTGCATCACCGAGGTATGGTTTCACCCATTTATCTTGTGCGATGTATGCCGCCGCGCTCATGATATTATCATCAACGGGCGAATTGATCTGCGTTACCTTCTTAATGTAGGTAAGTGGGGCGAGTATTGTTTTATTAGGAATTGCCATAGATAGGGTTTGTTGGTAAGAATCCGTTGTTAGGCATATCGACAGGAAGCTGAGCGACTAACTTTTCATTTTTGACTACATATCCGGCAGCCTGAGCCTTGCGAACTGCGATGCCTTGAGCGTTTGGATTTTCAACGTCAATACCTGCACCCTCTGCACTCACATAAACTTCCTTTTGCCAAAAGTGGTGACAGTTTCCACCGCCTTTGTAGAACCAAATATTGTAAGTGTTCGCACCCTCAGGCCCCCATCCGGGATTCACCGCTTTGTTTTCCATCTGCAAAATATCCTCCTTACGGTAGAGTTTATCCGATGAAAGCATCTTGCGGCAGAACTCCCGTGTGTCTGTTTTCAATTCGCCACGATACCGGTAACGGGTGATGAATAACTTATCGTCAATTCTCTCATCTTGCTCCGATCTTGAGTTAGGACGTGCCGTTCCTGTTGATGTAAAGTGCAGCGACCTGAGTTTATCGGTGTGATCATCGTCATCGTCTGTCACTTCGAATGAATCTATGAGGATATAACCTGCGGGTGTAGCTTCACCCTGTTCGATGAATTTATCGAGTTCGGATTTGTTTTTATTCATCACGATTCGCATCGCTCGAAGTGCAATTTCAGCAGGGTTGACACTGCCCGGCACAACGCCCGTGAATATATCGTCAACCTGCTGCTGAGTAAGTGTCGGGAATGATGCGGTAATAATTGCTTTCGCGCTTTCAATCGGAATAATTGCCGTGGACGCTTGTATAATAATTTCAACAAGCGATGCGATTTGCGCTCCATTCAGTGCTGTTGCCGCAACATCAACACCCTCTTCCGCTTGTGCGCCCACTGCTTCACCCGGCTTCAACACGATCTCATTCGACGTAATCTTAACTTCGGGTTCACTGTTGAATTCGGTGATCTTATTAAGCGTCGTTTCGATCATTCTACGCTTTGGTTCGATCACCTGAGCGTTGAAGATATTCAAACCGACAAGCATCTCGTCTGTGTTTGAAGAAAGGCCGTTTCCACTGTCTGCAACCCCGAAGATTCGCGGAGTAGTCACACGGTGCGCAATGAATATCTGCTCGGTGCATTGGCGATATGATAGTTCAAGATACGAAGTGTTGGCTTCAGTCATCGGGAAGCTCGTTATCTCAGGTGAATTGTCCGAGCCTGGATTATTGAACGTGATGATGAACTTTCCTGTGTTCTTCGCTCCCGAAAGTTTGCCCTCCCAATCCATGATGATTTGATTCTGTTCATCAGGATCAGGAATGCCGTTTCTCATGTTGATGATGAAGGAAGGGAATAGGCCATTCAAGAATGAATTGGCATGATATAGTCCAATCTGCCGAGCCGTTTCGATGTGATTAATCGCACCCCAATAGTCAGGCTTTGGGTATTTTTCTACTCCATCGGTAGGTTCAAAACAGATGATGCACTGACGACTTTTTTCGGGTGCACCTGTGTTGAATAAGTCGATGAATCTTGGCTCAAATCCTTTCTTTTTATACTGTGACCAGTCGCGGGAATACCACACTCCATCAATCTCAAGATATTCATTAACCGACAGTCGAACATTGCAGAACGGAAGATGATTAACCTTGCTGATGTTCGTGCCGTCAATAGTATAAATGACCTCAAGATAAAACCCTCCCTGAGTAATCAGATCGTTGGAAATCTTACCGATCATTTCGGGCGTGAATGTTCCTGACTGATCACCTTTTCCGGCTACCATGTCAGCGATACTACGCACGAGCGAACCGTGAACAGGTGACGACTGCTTGATCTCCACAAGATAGTTCGGGAAATCATTGCGATCACCGTAATTCAACCAACCGGAACGATCAATCTTCTCCTTAGTTGATACCGGAGTATATACCTCGAAGTTCATTCGGGTGATTTGGTTGATTTGCTTAGGATCGGTAGTCATCTGCAATTTCTTGTGTTAATGTGACAAAGATAGTCGTGTTATCGGTCATCGTAACCATGCCACGTTCGAGTAAACCAACCACCGAAGCATTCTCGGGATCAAGGTTGGAGCTTGAGTTCTGACCATACACAACGTAATTGTATTGACCTGTTGAATGTAGGCCAACTGTTGTAAGTCTGAGCGAAGTATAACGGGCGTTATCTTCTAAGATCGTCGGAACCTGAGCAATATTTTCGCCCGATGGTTGATTCTCTGTCCGTGTAATGATGACAAGGTAGTGCGTGAATGTTTCGCTGAAGTATTGACGTGCCTCATCGAGCGTGAAGTACGCTGTTTGATTGGCTGTATTTGTTACAAGATTTATCATTTCAAAAAAAAAGGTGGGCAAATACCCACCCTTTTCACTTAATAACCATAATCTACGATCACGATACGCCTGGATACGCGGGCGATACTGTAATGTCTGCGAAGTTGTCGAATGGAACTGATGTAAAGTTTTCGAGTTTCTCTGCCGGAAGTGGTTCGTCGGCAGTCATTGTGATTTCATAACCGTTGAAATCACCACGAGCCTGACCTGCTGCGGCCTGACCTGTTGACAAGTACAATCCTGTTTGACGACCGATGATCCAAATCTGATCCTGCATTGTGCGAACGAATGCGATCACTTTAGCTTTTGAAAGATTCAAAATCTCGTTGCGCTTTGCCATCGAAAGACCAGATAAACGAAGTGTCACTGTCTGTGTGAAGAACAGTGTTCCGTTCTCCTGTGATGGAACCGAAGCATCGGTAAATGATGCCGAGTTCTTGAGTGGAACGTAACGGTACAATGTCGCTTCGGGAAGGGCATCAACTTCACCGGTCGTTCCATCGAAGGTAATACCGGCAGAAAAATCTTCCCAATTTTGGAAGAACACTTCTTTCACACCGCCAGCACCTTCGAGGCAGTCAGATGTGAATCCTGATGTGAGTAAACAAGGCATTTTTTTATTGTATTAGGGCGGTTGTTAGCCGCCCGTTATGAATTCAGTTGATTACGACAATCCAGGTCCGTAGGCTGCGATTTCAGAAGTCAATCCGATCTGCGCACCTGCATAGAACGTCGCTCCGTAACGAACATTCTGCGAGCCATCATTCTCTTTCATGTCGAGGATGAAAATTTCATTCATCTGGTTGGTCAACCATGTGCCGAACCACAAGTTCGACTTACGAGCCATATACATTGTATTGTTTGCGATACCCGGACAAACCGCGATCTCATACAATCCCATGTACTTCAGACCTGCCATCGCTGGGCCGAGATTTGCATACCATCCGTTGCCGGCTGCGATTTGCGCACGCATGAACAATTCCCATGTGAGTTGGTTCATGTAGATGATCGGCTTTTCAGTTGCAGACTTAACCGCGATAGGCATTGCAGCGATCAAGGCATCAACCTTTGAGATGATGTTGTCCACTGTCAACGCAACAGGTGTAGCAACGAAGTTCACGTTACCGTTTGCATTGGCGTCGATGATCGTACCGAATCCATCGAACTGTCCTGTTGTGCCATTGGCACCTTTCCACAGTACATTCAATTCAAGATTCGCAGCGATACCACCTGTCAATCGCTCAAGGATTGCAGCCTGAATTTCGGCATTCACACGGCCAGACATCACGTCACGAGTTGACCAGTCTGTGAAGAAATCCTTCTTACAGATTTGACGCTGAACCTGAAACTCTTCGAGTGTCAAGATACGCTCGGCAAGTGTGATCGTGCCCGTTGGGGTGAAGTCACAAGTACCGGCCTCGAACGTCACGCTATCTGTGATGGTGCGAACTACGGTCTTGTAAGGAACGTTTTGTTTTACCGTTACGAAATCGAGTGATTTCAGTTCGGTCAGTGCGGGTGCAAGAATCTCACCGGCCAATTCTCCTGCGTAGGTGGTAGTGAGTGAAGTAGTTGTTGGCATTTTATTTTGCTTTTTTTGGTGAGATTACTGTTCTGTGTATTTGAGAAACCATTCGCGTGAACCTTTCTTTGGTTCGTTGGTGGTTTCGTTATTCTTTTTTGTGCTGAACTTTTCGTCCTTCACTGAATCGGCAGACGCCTTCTTCTTCAGTACTGCGAGTTCCTTTGACTTGGCTGAAAGTTCTTCTTTCGTTGCTTCGTGTGCCTGCGTTTCGCTGTCCTTTTCAACTTCAATCGCGCTGAGTTTTGTTTCAAGTTCAGTCACACGATCATTGAGCGACTTGATGATTTCAAGTGCATCCTCTTGGCTGAGTTCTTCTTCTTCTTTCTTCATCTCAACCTCTTTGATTTCTGCAATCATTCCATCGTCACCGACAACGATCACAGTGTTATCTTCGAGGGTGTGTTCACCTGCGGGAGCAAGTGTTTCACCGTTTTCACCTACAACGTAAACCTCAGCACCAACCTCGAATGAAGCGGATGGAGTTTTCACAATCGTGCCATCGGCTAATTTGCCTTCGGCCATGAATTCAATCGCTTTTTCTTCGGAAAGTTTGAGGCCGATTTTCTTGAAGAATTCAAGATTCTTGTGGTACAGTTCGGTGATTTTATCTTTTGCTGACATGAGATTGCGTTTCATGTAAAATAGCCAGAAGTTTATTTTTTCACGAAAAGGCTTGCGCGGTAAAGTTTTCTTTATACATTTGCCCTATGAACACATTTAACCCCTGCATCGTGACCTGTCTTAACGGTCGCTCCCGTGTTAGT
>Ga0208598_1000484_pt1 | contig 10994 bp, 27 predicted proteins | sample LakMenEpi22Jun12_FD_150726 | JGI IMG/M metagenome (GOLD analysis project Ga0208598, IMG submission 150726) | Freshwater microbial communities from Lake Mendota, WI - 22JUN2012 deep hole epilimnion (SPAdes) | ecosystem: Environmental > Aquatic > Freshwater > Lake > Epilimnion/Euphotic zone ... | reverse complement strand
TTGCCCGGTTTGGTCAGTGCATATATGAAAACGGGGGGCTGATGGATGACTGTGAGTTGTTTAGAAACAACGAAAGTATTGTAAATGCCCGCGAAGCCTACACCGAAGGTGACGATGAGTTCATTCAAGAGTGGGCAGAGCACTACATTGAAGAAATGAACGAGGCTTACCATCGTTTAGGGTTATAAAAAATTAACACTTTAAGGAGATCCTAATGACATTACCTCTTGTAATTTGTCCCATCTGTGATAAGGTCGTCGAAAAATGTGAACATTTTAATCGTGAGGAAGAAGACTATGATCCCCCTAGCGATTTACCTTTGATACTTGAAGACGTTGATGAAGAGTAACAACATATTTACTATTCTAACCACCATGATATTACCTACAAAAGATCAATGCCGAGAATGGTTTAAAACGAAATGTTGGGACGCCTATGATCGATATGATACTGATGTAATAACACTTAATCAAATGATTGAGACATTTTACTTGGAACATCCAGAGACTAAAGAATGGATGAAACGTCGCGATCATTGGATCTGGAAGATATCTCTAGATGTAGAAGAAATAAGGTGGCTTGTTAAAAAGGGATATCTAGATTTACAAGAGGTATCTAAGCTTACCATGGATAAACAATAAGGTGGTATCATGAAAAGACTATGCCTTCAAGAAGTTAATTGTTGTTTTGGCTGTCCCAACTATTCAGATCTAGATCGACAATGCCAAGCAGAACCAAAGCCTATTAAGATTCCTCCTGACTTTGATGTTTCCCAAGACGTATTCAATCATTGCCCGTTACCTGATTTCGATATTATTGAAATTTTGAGTAACCCAAATCCTTCATTCTGGGTGGCCAAAGGAAAACGAAGATTAACCAAAAAACAGCAAAATGCTTTGGCACACTTGAAGCACATCGCCCAACTTCTAAAAGCTGAAAACGCCGGAAGTTAAAACCATGAAACGCATAACCATAACATCGAAAGACGAAAAGTTGACTTTCCCACAAATGTCGAAAGCGGCTGATATGTCCGTGAAATATTGGGAAAGCGAAACGGCTAAAGGCGAGTATTGGTGTCCTGGTGCTATTTTAATTCTAGAGATTCAAAACGGTCCTAATGATGGAATGACGATCGCCACCAGTACTCGCCGAACTAAATCGGGCTATTGTGTCGCATGTTGGACTCCAATCAACGATCGTCAAAGATAGTACCGCGTTGCAACTGTTTCAAATCTTGCACAATATCACTAGCCTTTTTTACGTTATCTTTAAGTGGTATATCAAATACCGGAACGATCGCTCCTGTAACTGATATATCCTGTTCATTAAATAAAGATCGTATTCTTTGAGCACATAACATAGCATCTTTAAGAGGAGCAATTATAACGAATTCATCGCCACTATACCAACGAGCTATGAGTTCATTCTTACGAACATTGGAGAAAACTCTCTGTATGCGATCATCCACTTCTGAATAACCTAATGTGCTATTCAGAATCTTCATATTATCAATATCGAAAAAAATAATAGCTTTATTGGCATCATATTTCCAACTGTTCTCGAATTGAGAACGTACCATTACTCCAAACGTAGGACAATAAGAAAGTTTACAGATACGTCTGTTGGCGACCGCTATTTTGTATAGTAAGACTATATTCGATAAACAAAGGAGACCCAGAATAATGTTAACCATACAGAATAATTATAATAGTGACTTTAGACACGCTGCTAAACATGGTATCATCATTAAATACGATCGCGACAACAAAATAACTCTATATAGAGAAATTGCCAAATATATTAACCAAGGAGAATATCCAGATGTAGTAGATAGTGAATTAATCACTTGGATATGCGATCGTAATGCTCAATTAGCTGAAAGGATGTAAATAATGAATAACGTGACTACAAACTTTTTGATCGCTCTCAAAGAATCCGTCGAACTTTTCAATCGATGGCGGGTTAGCGATCCTGATTATGTGTTAGATCTCTCTGAATGCGATCTATCAGATATACGTCTGGTAGGTGTGGATCTTAGAAATACTATCTTACGAAATGCTAACTTAGAAAACTCCGATCTTCGTGTATCTATTCTAGATGGTACCAATATGTCAGGTGCTAACCTTACCGATGCTAATCTTGTAGGTGCTAGTATGATAGGTGTCAATCTATCAGAAGCCAATCTTACAGGTGCCGATTTTTCTTGTTGCGATCTTACAGATGCCGATTTGTCAGGCGCTTGTATGAACGATACGAGGTTCGTCTGTATTAAAGACGGAACAGTAAGATAAGACTTGACATAAGTGTAACCCGTTGTTAACATATTAGAAAGGAGAAAGAGAAACCATGAAAAATCCTTACAACACCTTGGATCTACAGATCTCCACCGTCACTCATTATTTTAATGGTGGACCTCCCGTAGGCACTAAGATCTTAATCGACAGTGAATCTGGCTCGACTGTCGCTGTGTTAGGTGTGATAAGCGATGAGATTGCGATCGACTTTGTGATCCCAGCTCTTAGAGAAGCTTGGAATCAAGGTTTTGATGCTCGTTGCAAGCAAGAGCGATGGGAAACTGTTTGGGATGCACCATAGTAAATAAGGAGAATAACAAATGCGTCAAAACGTCATTATCATAGTGGTTGAGAACAGTCTTCCTTATCTTACATTTGAGGATTGTTGTCTATACCGTGCAGAGGGTTCCAATCCCTTTGTGGAATACACTCCTACGGACTCTGAGTACGAGCAAGGTGTATTCTGTGGGAAAGCGTACTCCGAGTACTATAATCGCTGGTATGAAAAAGACGTATTTTTCGCCAACGATCAAGGTATGATCAGGGCCAAAGATGCTATTGTAGAAAAAACGGCTTTTCTGCAATTATTATTAAAAGAAGAATTTGATGAGCGATCGAAGAAGTTGAAAGAAGGGAAAGAAAGAGCCCTTTACAAATTAGGATACATCTAAGAGATACTACCCATGAAGAACCCTTTCGATGGTCAACTAAAAGTGGTCGATGGTACAGAATTCAACATGTCGCCGACTGTACCAGTTGTTCTAAATGAGCTTGATCATATCGTTTGTACATTCCCTGAGGGTTGGAGTGAAGAAACCGTGTGGTACTCCTTAAAAATGCTAAAACAGACATGGGAGAGTGGATATAGTCACGGTTGGAACGAAGCTAGTAACCCTCTTGTTTAAGTAGATCGCGATCGTTTTTAGAATAAGGAGAAAATAATGAGATATGTCACCGGAAACGAATTAATGACACTTTTTAGGAAAGGAGTTCCTATTGTTGTCGAGGTGAGCCCTGAGAAAATTCAAGTCAATGACGATTTGCATCATAATGGTTTATGTTATCACACAGATCTTAGTCCAGGTATGAGAGCTGAAGTGGTAGACGTTAGGCCATTTGAACCTCCTGATGCTGACATCTTAGAAGTCGTTTTGGATTTTCTTAATTACGAATCTTATAACAGGAGGTTTGATCTTCCAAATCACCTAGAGATAGATCGTGATCATAAACATTTAGACTTGAAATGGTGTGAAACCAAAAGATATCCTAAAAAGGTATATAATGGTTATACAATCGTAAGAACCACTATCTATGTAAACATGGGTGATATTTACGAGATCGGACTGTTGGAAGATCGCGATCAAGAGTTATATCAAAAATTCTTGGAGTCCGATCATCCAAGTTACACACAGTGGTTAGAGGGATTAGTTAACCAGTTAAAAGAAGGAGAACCTAAATGATCGCATCTAAAAGCCTGATGAATACAGCACTTAAGCACTTGACCGATACCGAACTTTTCCTCATTGATATTGAGGACGATCGTTATAGTAGTGAATTCATTGACGCATGGAAACAAGAGGTACTAAAACGGGACGATTGGATGTTCTATATGCCCGATTGTTATTTCCCCGATTGTTATTTCTTTGCTAAACCCACATTGGTTATCCACAGTGGCTTTAGTACCATTTCGGTAGATTGTCCTTAGTCAATTAATTAATAGGAGAATAGGATGTCAGATTTGAATTATTCATTAGAAGAACTACCGTTTTTAATTTTCCAAAAGGAAACAGAAATCGTTGTAATTAGAACAAAGCTTTCGGAACTCCAACGAAAAGAACTGTACTTGCGTATGATCGTCGAAAACGAAATAGTTCATGCCCCAAAGGACGCTGGATATACCAACGAGGAAAAACGTCGATGTGCGATCTATTTTAGATTGGATGATCACGATGAATACAATGATGTAATATCAAAGATCGCAGAAACAGAACTGAATTTGAATATGGCTAAAGTACAACTGAATTATCTCAAAAATTCTTTCGAGATGTTGAAACTCACTCACGTTAATTAATATGGATTGGAGTGGTTCTACGTGGTACGCAAAGCTACCACCGAGTCTGAAGAAATACTATGAAGACATAGACGAAGAAGAAGAGAAGGAGGAATACCAATACGATCGTGAAAAAGGAATAGCTTTGTTGTGGGAAGAAATAGAATATCTGTATAGCCTATTAAAGGAGGCTGATATACCGGTTAAAACTTGGCAAGAGCGATCTGAAGAATCTAAAACACAAGAATTTGAGGAGAATCCATGGAAGAATTGACACCAAGAGAAGCTGAAATCTTTCAGATGATCGCAACTGTAACGACCAATGGTGATAGAGATTATGGTTTGACCAACACTCAGATCGCTGAACGATTAGGTGTATCTAAACGAACAGTTGATACGCATGTACAGAATATAAAAGATAAATTGGGTGCAGGTAATAGAATATCGTTAGTAACCATGTTTGTCCGTAATGGAGGATCTTTATGATCATTTTATTAATATGTTGATAAACTTTTAGAAGACTCTTGGCACTTTTGTAAACCATTTTGGAGAAAATACCATGGCGTTATATGAAGTGAAGATTCCTATTGCAGGTAGCATCACTTTTGAAATCGAAGCGGATTCTGAAAGTAATGCTATCACTGAGGCATTTAATACCGACGCTGATAAAGGGGACGTTGAATGGGATACATTTGAAAAAATTTCCTCCGGGAATATATTGTATGCGCCACTGAATAAGGTTAAAGTGTTTCTCCTTGACGATGGAACTGAAGAGTAAACAGGTTGTGATATTAAAAAGGAGAATTTATAATGGAAGCTGAACAACTCACAGGACAAAATGTTCTTGATTATCTAAAAACGTTATCACCTGAACAACTGTCCAAACCGTTTTTAGTCTACGATATGCAACAGGTTTGGTACACGTCAACCATTCAAATAGGAGTCATCGAGGAAACCCATCTGGGCCAAAAACCTGTTAGCGTATATGGTGGAGGGCATTTAGAATTGGATATGCCATATATAGCGACACTTTGATACCATGACTGTTAATAGAGCAAAGGATAAGACTCTCGCACAAGAACAGATTGTAAAAGATCCAGGACGATCGCACATCTGGAAAGCGATCTATGAGATAATGAAAGAAGACAGTAGTTTAACGATCACCGATGCTTGGATAAAATACTGGAGAACATTCCTATGAAACTAACACTGATCTTTTCAGCGATCGCTCTTACACTATTCACCGCTTGTGATTCTGGTACTACAGAACCATCTACTTCGATACCATCTGGTTGTGTCATTACAGTGGAGAACAATGAAATACTGGCAAGTGGAGTATGCGATCTTGATGGGGATGGTGTAGATCAATAGCAGAAAAATCTTTAATTTATACGAGTCCGATCAGCAAAGTATTAGGGTGCGATCTCCAAAAATTATGAAGATCTCGCCAAACTTAATTAAAAGGGAGAAAAACATTAAAAATGGATACCGTTAAAGTGCTTCAAGAAATTGAGCTAAAACTGTTAAAGACACAGTCAGAAATGATCCTTATCCCTGGTGGAACCTTCTTAATGGGATCATCTGAGATTACCCACGAAGGGCCTCAACACGAGGTAACGGTATCCCCTTTCTTGATGGGGCGTTACCCGGTTACCCAGGCTCAATGGCGGGCAGTGGCCAGTTTGCCCGAAGTTAAATTTGATCTGAACCCCGATCCATCATGCTTCGATGGAGATAACCGACCAGTAGAACAAGTGAATTGGTATGAAGCTATAGAGTTTTGTGCCCGTTTGTCGGCTCACACTGGTCGAATTTATACTCTCCCCAGCGAAGCTCAATGGGAATACGCCTGTCGGGCTAACACCGTTACAGCATTTTATTTTGGTGAGACTATCACTACTGACTTAGCTAACTACGATGGCACCTATACCTACTATGGAGACGAAGTTTTAGGAATCTACCGAAACGAAACTACCGATGTAGCTAGTTTTCCTTCCAATGATTTTGGCCTCTATGATATGCACGGTAACGTCTCCGAATGGTGTTTAGACCACTGGCACTACGGCTACAACGATGCTCCGGTTGATGGTAGTGCATGGATGACCGGAGGGAATAGTTCCTACCGAAAGTTAAGGGGTGGTTCTTGGGACAACCATTCTTGGGATTGTCGATGCGCTGTTCGTTCTTATGAAAGCCCTAACGATCGCAAGCCTTTTATCGGCTTTCGAGTTGTACGTGAACTTTAACCTGTGTCCTGATCATCTGCCAACTGAACTTAAACAATTGGAGAAAAACTCATGAACTACATTATCAGATCGATCGCGATCTCGTCCACAATATCTGTTATCCTATCTATGGTTCAAAATATTCAATGCCCTAAAGGTCAAGAGCCGATTAAGATAGGAGACACTCAAATATGCCAACCGAATCAACCATTGACATTCTAAATTGTTCTATTGTTTTAGAAGCATATACACAAGCGGTGGAAGATCTTCAATTTGAAGAAGCTCGTATTCTTTTAGAGGAATTACGAGAATGTAGCGATAACACTGATTCTCTTCGGCTAAGAGATCTTAAAATTGAATAATGGCTATCTACAAAAACCCTCACAACACATCAATTAAAATACCTCGATCTTACAAACGTATAGCGAGGAATATACCCGAGGAAATTGTTTTAGACCTCTGTATAAAACTAAGAACAGATGGTCATAACGACAAAGAAATTTGCAATATACTTTTTGATAATTATAAAATAGGTGTAAAGGACAAAACTGGAACCCCTATTCGTCCATATAAACCGAGTTATATATCACGTCTTGTAAGAGAGGCGATGGATAAACTTCATGAACAAAATCTAGAAGGAGCAACTGAATATAACCAACTTCAACTAATGAGGTTAGAAGAGTTATATAAAAAATGGAAAACTAGAGCTGAAACCGATCCTAAAGCCGCAGAATTTTGTCGAAAGTTGTTACAAGATTTAACCGCTCTTACAGGAGCCAATGCTCCTATAAGAGTACAAGTGGTGAAAAAAATAGAAGAAGAAACTAAACAATTAACGGAAATACTACGTCGGAAATTACCAGATGATGTTTTCATCCAGGTTATTCAAGCTATTAGAGACACCAAAGAAGAATATTATGCTAGTTACACACAAGAATCTGAAAGACCTATAATAGAAGCTACCGTAGAGGAGATTAGAGATGTACATTGATGAGAAAGATATTGAAAAACTTTGTTATTATCTGATATGCTCGGGATTATTAGCTAACCCTAACCTCTTTAGAGAGAATTCTAATCCAACACTAGAGATCAATGAAATATTAGCGATCGCTAAAGAGATCCATCAATCTATCTCCGACAAAAATAGTTTCTAAATAAATCAGTTTAATCCTAAAATCTTCTAACAGAAGGGATAAATGATTTTCTGTGGCCACCTATTTTCACATCAGAAGAATTAGTTAAAGTAACTAAATTACCTGACTTGAATGTATTTTTAGTCTTTCTAGTTAACCATATATAATACGCAGCCTGCATAAACACAGAGGCAAAATATAAATCGTCAATGTGATCTGTGCGAACAAATTTGCCTAGATAGGGATCGTATCTAGGACTACATAAATGACGCAATGGATTATTTTCAGAAGGATTAGCAACCCATCGTTCCATATTCTTTGGTAATCGTGCGATCGGATATCCATCATCAGATCGCGATATAAATGACATCAACACTTGGTTAACAAAACGTTCGTTCCTTATTTGATAACAAGGTATCTTGTTACCCCCTTCTTCTACATATACCTCTTTAACATTATCTTTAAGGTTATTTATTTGATCAGCTATTTCTAAAACTGTAGACCTTTTGAACTCAGCCGCTCTATAACGTTCTGGTTCATTATCGATCAAACCGTATTCGACATTGTATTCTTTGAGTTTGTAAGCTAATTCGTTTACAGATATCTCATTAAGAAAGACATATTCTACTATAGTACGTTCAATGATCTCTTCTGTCGCTAACGTATTCCAATCTTCTGGCGGCGTAAAGTTAGCTATGCTCAACCAATATTGACCTCTACCAACGTCTACACCAGCTAATCTCACTTCGGGGGATCTTAGAGGCGATGGTGCTTCAATAGATCTTTTAAGGATTTCCATCGTTATACACGTCGCATTAGCCCTAGAAGGGTGTCCTAAACGTTGTTGAATAAAGTCTCTACTATCCGTGGCTTCTAGACCACTTCTAATAATATCAGCAGCTAAATTTATTTTACTTTTTCTAGTTAATGGTGAAATATTAAAAGCGATCGCCTTTTGGTCATTCGGAATACCAGGTGGTATAGAATTGATAAACTCTCTAAACCATATACCAGTTATACGACATTTATATCTAGCGCTTTCTAAAACGTAATTTTCTAGTCGAGATCCGCAGTGAGCACATGCTATATAAGCAGAATATACAGGATCGTTCTCGTCTGTATGCCACCATTCTTTTGGTCTATTAGTGTCAGTCACATAGGATTCTATCGTATTACCAGCGGAGTCTAAACGTGTTATCTTTTTTAATAAACAACCAAACGGATCTAAAAAGAAATCTTCTTTACAACTAGGGCAATTACAAGCCGGATAAAAATCGTGAACCGCTTCCTTCTCTATAAGAGCTTCTATACCTCCACCAGAACCAGGAGTACCATAGAAACGTATAGGTTTAGTTGCGATCAAGGAAGCATCAACCCGTCTGGGCAAAGGATCAATAGCTCCTGGAGCGTACTGTGACACCTCATCACATGACAAAAAATCAGCCGTGAATGATGCTGCCGCTCCTCCCACTGCGGCCAGTCCGCTTTCATCACTTGTTCTAGAGGTGGACACATAGGAAAGCGAAGATGTCACACCTTGAACCATGTAACGTTGGCTTGTCATGCGATCTTTGAATCTGCTAAAGCGATAACCATTTCGCTCCATAGCTTCCACATACGATTCCACTATGGGTTGATATTGCACAGGAGCATTATTGGTGAGACTTGAAAGGCTCTGCCAAAATATACCTGTATTACAGCGACCGTACACTAACGTATCAGCCAATAATAAGTTAGCCGCTAAAGTTTTACCTATCTGGGCTGCACCTGTACAAAAAACCCGAGATATTCTAAAATCACCTAATCCTTCAAGTAGTTCTGAATACCAAGGGGATAAAACAATTTCAGTACCTCTTTCAGTTCTACCATATAATTTGACCCGTTCTACAAAGTCTTTACCGCCATTCTGCCATATACTACTTATATATTGTTCTCTACGGTTAGCATCATTAACACCAACTTTATTGGTTTTGTATTCGTTACTTAACGCAGCTATAAGAAAATTGTTACTAATTCCCTTAATGTGTTCAAAGTCTTCTTTGATTGAACTACTCATAGCGATCATTATTCCAATAATAGAAGTTCGATATCCTTTAACGTAGATCCCGCGTAACCTTCTTTCACAATAACAAATGTACCATCGTATCCTTCTCCTATAGGTGCTCTAACAGGTTCATAGCCCAACGGTTGTATCCACCAAGCATAAGAGAACCTTTTGGCTTTTGAAGATCCTAAAAGAGTTGCGGTTTGAGTGGATGTTATTTGATATAGTCCTGACTGAAAACTAGCTGTGTTATTTCTCCTAGTTAAACCATTATTTATAGATAACGTCAAAACAGGAGTCGAACTAGGAATACCATCAACACTCAAAGAAAAGATCCTAGTTGTTACATCAGCATTAACATAGCTAGTAATAGTATCATTAATTGGACGAGAAAACTCCCAGGTATATCCAGATATACTGGCTCCAGATAGAAAAATTTTTCCATTGAGTGCATCAGTCACAATCACAATCCTCCAGGGTAAGGTTGGGCGCAATGGATCCAATATTCAGCCCCGCCAAGATTGCCGCTACCGCTAGGGCTGGGGCCAGGGTGGCCAGGTCCAGGCTAGGGATAGCGCTGGCCAGAGATAGGCTAGGGTGCTGGGCTAGCAGGTCCAGGGCTGGGGCAAGGCTATCTAGGTGGATGCAGGGGATGCATTTGAGCAGGCGTAGCCCCAGGATCAGGCCAGGATGTAGGCCGAGCGGGTAAAGGGTGCCGGTTAGCCCGAGGGGGTAGAGCATGGCTACACCTTTTTGCTGACGTCAGGAATATGGTTTCTCATGGCAACGGCACCCGATCAACGGCAGACTGGGCATCGATGGCAGGGTTGCCCTGATCGTCTTGTAGGGCAAATACTTTCCGCACGGTGCCATCCGGGTTGTATTGGGTGGCGGTGCTGGCCTCATAGTCGATCTTGAAGCGCCCCAGGGTGAAGGCTTGGGCCAGGGCCAGGGTGGTAGCTAGGCTAGCGCCCGTGGTGCCAGCGGCAAGATGATCGCTGCTGAGCACATCCCACACCGCCCCAGTGATGGCGTTGAGGGTGGCTGGGTTGAGGGTATTTTCACCTGTGCCCAGGAAGAATCCATCAGTAGCCAAGCGCAACGGGTTCAGGGTCATGGTTGCCTCGCTGTCGTTACGGTATTACCGGAGTTGGTTTCAGTGTGGGTGATGGTGGTGGCCCCTAGGGTCTCAGTGACGTTGCCAGTGGCTAGGTTGAGGGTGCGTACCACAGGTGTAGCTAAATCCAG
>Ga0208598_1000483_pt1 | contig 11005 bp, 14 predicted proteins | sample LakMenEpi22Jun12_FD_150726 | JGI IMG/M metagenome (GOLD analysis project Ga0208598, IMG submission 150726) | Freshwater microbial communities from Lake Mendota, WI - 22JUN2012 deep hole epilimnion (SPAdes) | ecosystem: Environmental > Aquatic > Freshwater > Lake > Epilimnion/Euphotic zone ... | reverse complement strand
TGAAACCAATCACTGGGACTTCTTTAATCCACTTTTCAAACATTGCGAAACATCTAGCTTTATTTTCTTTCATGTTTCCAATTTGTCGATAAATACCTTTATATTTTTGTTTATTTATTTCATATGATGTTTTAGAAATTTCAAGAAGATTAGAAACAAATAGTTCAATTAACCTTTTTGGGTCATTGTTTACTACATGAATAGGCTTAACATTAAAGCCCTCAACATTTGAGAAAATAGAAAAAGAAACGGGTACATGTTTATTAGTATATTTTAAATGTTTAGTTTTTTTAATTTCGGTTTTAGATAAAATAGTTTCAAAATCATAAACAATAAAATGGTCAAAAAACTTATTATAATCTTCGATTTTAATACCATAACTTTTTAATTTTTGAAATGTGTTTAATGTTTGCTCACAAAATCCGCCTGGAAATTCGTGTTTGCATAAATCGCCACATGTTTTTTCATGTCTTCCGCAAGATTTTACACTTGGGAAAGATTTGCTGCATTTTCTGCATCTGAAAGAATGGATAAAAGCTTTAATATCTTTGATTAAACAAAAATGATTATTATGTCTTAATAAATAAATATCTTTATCATATTTGCAGCTGTTTCTTCTGTCAATTTCGGCATGTTCTTTTTCATCTTGTGTATAAATATGAACATTAATTTTAAAAAATTCTTCTACTTTATCAATTTCATCAATTTTAATTTCTTTATCATAGTCATCACAGGTTTCATCATCATAATAAGAACTATAAGGAGTGTATTTAATTCCTTTGTAATCGTCAGTATATTTTTTATTATAGAACTTCATAAATAGGTTTTTGGCTGGTTTTTCAAAGCGTCTATAATCAATTTTTCCACCTGAACTTTCCATAATTTCATTAAATACGGCTAAACATCTCCAATAACATAAATTATCATCATAATTATCGAATTTGATTACATTTTTTTCATTAGATTGATTATAAAAATGTTCTGGTAATGCTACAGCGTTCCCAATAGTTAAATTAGTTTTATAAACAACTACTTCATAATGTAAGTATGAATAAAATTTCCATTCACTATCTTCAAACCCTTTTAATCCGTCAAGTTTTGCAATTTTAATAACTGCTTCATGACTGAATTGAGTTAAAGTTTTTCTGTCATGAATTTCTGCTGGATGTTCAAATAATGAATTATTATTAATAGATGAATAAATATAACGAACTTGATAGCCAATTAGTTTTGTATTATATCCGTTTGCATCTTTTTCATAGATAGGTTTATAAATGACATAAGACATAGAAATATTGCATTTAAAAGCGTTTTTCTCAGTATTAAAGATACCGTCAATATCTTGTTTAAATGCTTCCAGTCCTGACCATTTAAAATAATAACTTGCCTTATAGATATTACCATTTTTATAATTTTGTACAGTTGGTAATTTATAATATTTTTCAATAAATTTATATACTGCTGGTTCTAAAAATCCTTTATAAAATGCTTCTACAACTGGAATACCATTAATTTCATTACTTCTATTTTCTTCGTCTACATCTTCTTCTCTTGCAAAATTCTTTCTAGCAAACTTTACAATTTTTTTACCTGCTTTTTTCTTTTTTCTTCCAGTTTTCAATTCTTCCCTTGCTTCATTTCTTTGTTTATCTCTTTCTTCTTTTGTAAAATCATATAAATCTTGTTCGCCCTTTTTTACAGTGTTATCTGCTTTTTTAGTTGTTAAATTTGCTTTATTAGCTGTTTTATTTGCATCATTCAAATCAATACCGAAATTTTTAAATTTATTGAATTCAGATGTTAATTTATTTATTAATTCATCTTTTTTGAATTTCTGGGATTTAGTTTTCAATATATCTTTTAAAAAATTTCTTGCTGTACTTACATTTTTAAAGCCAGTTGCACGCAGTTCGTCTTTTGAGAGCTTGGATAAATTCACCATTATATATTAGACTGAGATTTTATTTATTATACTATTTATAAATAATATTTCTTTAAGTATATTTTTTTCATGGTATAAAAAAACGCATTTTAAAAATATTCTAAAACTAGAATATTTTAAAAAAATTATTATTCGAAATCTAAGAGGCTTGTTTTCCTAGCCTCTATTAAAATTTTAGCTAGGTCTTCCACGCTTATATTTTCCAATTTAGAAACAACAGCTTTCATTTTATTCTCTTTTCTTTTATCCTTTGAATATTGTAAAAGTTTTTCTTTATTTTCAGCATAGTATTGCTTACAAGTCTCTATTTGTTTTTCTTTGTTTTGTTCATAATATCTTTTTGAGTTATTAGCTATTTTTTCTTTATAATTAGGGTCATCTTTGATTTTTTGGTAATATTTAGCTTTTGCCCGTTTGAGTGCATCAGATTGAACCATGATTATATATATATATTATACTAGATATTATATTATATATTCTTTCTTTTAAATCATTTTATAGTATATTTTTTAAAATATTTGTTCTATAACATATATTTTAAAATTCAAAAATAATTAATTTTCTTTATAGTTTTTCACATACTCTTTAATCTCATTTTTTAATAATTCTATTTCTTTGTCACATAAATTAGTTTTAAAGAGATTATTTAAAGGAATACTACCAATATGTTTATCAGTTTCGTATACTCTGATAATAATTCTGATATTATTCATATCAAAATTAAAGGGAACATAATATCTTATAATTATTGAAGTACAATTAAATTTTTTGGTGTTGAAATGTTTCATAAAACATCTATAATTAATATTAATAAACTTTTTAATAGGATCTAAATTTAAATCTGTTTTAAATTCATCCCATTCATCAGTTTTTATATAATCCATTTTTTCAAGTTTTCCACATAATAAATTTTGTAAATAATAATCATCTTTTTCATAAAATATTTTATTGATAATTTTATCTTTTTTTAAATGATTTAATATATTATTTTGTATTATATCAATAGGCAAATCCATAAATTTAATTTGTTTTGATTCATCCTCTTCAATTAATTGACCAAGGTCGGCAAAAACTTTTAAAGCTCCAATTTGATAATAATCCATATCTTATATATATACTATAGAAAATATTTTTTTAAGTCTTTTTTTTTAAATTCTATAGTATTTTTTTTTAATCTTCTAAAGATATTTTAAAATTATTTGGAATTAGATATACTTTTTTTAAATTTCTTTCTGGTTCGCTCGCGGACGCGAGCGAATGCAAGTGTTCGCTCGCGGACGCGAGCGATTGCAAGCGTTCATTTTTTTTATTGCGATGATAAAAATATTGATATAATTGTATATATTCCTGATTTGCCTGATAATAATCTTTATAATATTGATTCCGCCTTACTTTGTTTTTTGAATAATATTCATCTTGATATTCTTTATTCGTTTTGTTTTTGTATCCCATCTATATATTTAATTCATAAATTTATTTTTCATTTTTTACACTATCGATTGTAGCATCAATATTTATTTCTTCTGGTTTTAAGTTATCGCTATCATTATTTTTATTTTTCATTCTGTAATTAATTATTTTAATTGCTTGTAATAGTGTTAATTTTTCATGGTCCTCAACCCATTTAGGCAAATAATAATAATTTGGAGTATAAAAAAGTCTTGGTCTGTCATATTTAGCACTTGAATATAAATAAATATTTTCTCCATTGTAATTTCCTAACAACCGACATGAATCAACAAATTTATTATTATTAGTCATGCGCAGGGATGCGCCAGCATCCGCGCAGGCTAACGCCTTGCTGGCGGGTGTCATTCTATAATATATATAATATATAAAAATTATGTTAGAAATTTTCTTTTAATATCTTGATAACTTTCTTTAATTGTTGGTTTATTCCATAATAAATATAAAGCCCAAAATGAAGCAGTATCAATACCGGATTTATTCCAGAATTTAGATTCATTTTTTTCATGTCTCTTAATATATCTCTGCTTTCTTACTTCATCTTTATGTTTAGTAAAATCAGACATTCCAGCAGCTCCAAAATATACGCGTTTATTATCTTTAGTAATTATATAATATTTCTTTTCTGGTTTGTCCGATGGATAGGGGAAATAGTATTTCATAGATATATTATATTATTCTATTTTAATTTCATATAATTGATTTATCTTTTTTATTATATTTTCGCTTTGGTTTGGATGTTTCAGTTGTAGCTTTTACTTCTGGTTCAACTATCGTTTCATTTCTTGTTTTATATGAGGGTGAAGCATCTTTTAATGCTTGTTTATATGTAATTTTATTTTTTTCAGCATATGCTTTTACATAATCTAACCATTGTGACATATTATATATATTATTTTATATATATATTATAATAGATTTTATTATAATATAAATATTTTTTATATATTTATTAAATTATGCATTAATTTTTCTTGATACATCACCTATAAAACCCTGCGCTTTATCTTCATTATTTGCTATAAAGTTAGCCCCACTCTCTACCTTATCTGTTATTTCTTGCATTTTTTGGCCAAATCGTGAATTGCCAATACGCCCACCACTTATTTCATTTACGGTTGAACCTATATTTCTTACATTTTTTACTGCTTGCCCAACATTACGAGCTATATTTGCTACTTGTCCTATTCCTTTAGTTATTTTTGGGGTAAATTTGTTAAATAAACCGACTGCACGACCTAAGTTAATCATATATATATATTTAAACAAGATATTTTTTTTTAAATTGGTGGAAATATAATTTGAGATATCAACAAATATATTTGTTTTATATAATCTAACATGGTTTCTAAAATTGTATGTGTTTTATCTTCTTTTGTTGAATGTCTTATAAATTGAAGTAATAATATATAATCACTAAAACTTGGTATAAATTCATCATCTTGATTATGAACAGTTAATTCAAAATATGTTATTTGTTCTATATTAGCAAGTCTATATTGGAAACTATCACCGCCATCTTCATTATTATATTTTAATAATCCATTTGATGCTACATCAATAGGTTTCATAAATATTATATTGCTTGGTTGATAATCAATATTGCCAAAATTATCAACTGTATTACCTGCTAAAATACAATCACCAGATATTTTTATAATTATTGCTTCATCGCCTGATATATTAACAATACTATTACAATATATATTATTAAAATATGGTAATAATATTAATTTATCTCTATCACTTTTATAAAATCCTAAAAAGTCTTCAGAATTTATAATTTTAAGATACATTTTAAAATTAGTTGTTGAAATTGGTAAAGTTCTCTTATATAAAAACTTATTTTTTATTTTATCATATGTTATAACTACTTTATTTAATAAGAGAGTATTTAAATTAGTTCTAACATCATTTACATTTGGATTTCCATCTTGTAATCTATAATCAAATATAGATGTTATGTTATCATCTGAATCGTATATAATTATTTGAAACATATTATTAAAACCATCTATACAATTAAACCATGAATTATAACAATAGAATCCATTTACATTTAATGTAAAATATTCATCTCTATTTAATCTCAATAAATTATTGGGTATTTTGACTGTAAATTTATTAACATTTTCATTTTCTTTTCTATTTTTAGAATTAATATATATATTAATTTTGTCCATTATATTATATATTAGATTTTTAATTATTATCTTATATTATTAATTTTTCTTGGTAATGTTTCACCAATTTTTTTAAAATCTACATCTTGAGTACTTGTTAATAATAATTCTTGTTCATCTAAATCATATATAATAAAACTAATGTGAAACGTATCAAAATATTCTTGGTCAGCGACTAAATCAATAAAATCACCACCTGTAAATTGCATTATAAAAGTAAAATCAAAATATCTATTGTTTAAAAAATTACTTGATATTGGAAAATTATATAGTATTTCAGGATATGGATTATAAAAAACTTTTGATAATTCATAATTTTGGTATATTCTATTGTTGGTAACTGTTCCTACTCGTTGCTGTGATGCTTGTGTTTGTTCTGTAAATATAACTGGATCAGTTTGACCATTTCCATGGGTATCAAAACAATTTATTGAACTTAAATTTGCCATTCTTACAATAATTTGTCCTATTGTCTTAACATCATTATCAGCATCATACAAAAATGGTACTTTTAAACTCTCTATACAAAATCGTGCATGTTCACTAAGTTTTACGTTATCTAATCCTTTAATTTGAAATCTCATTCTTTTAGCATTATTTCCAACTTGAACACCACCTACAACATTGGTTATATAATATTCAGAATTTAAAGGTTCAGTAAATACAGAACTATTATTATTTCTGTATAAATCATCAAAACCATAAAGGGTTATCCGGGCTACCTGTTTATATTTAATAAATTTCATTATTAATATAAAGAAGATTTTATTTTATATTAAATTATTTTTTATTCTATTCTAACATTGAATTTCAATTCACCACGTGCTTGTTCATATAGCTTTTGTGCCTCCTTTTCATCTCCATATATTCCTTGTTGATTTAATAAATAATCAACACTATAAACCCATATAATATAAGGATCTATATCCGGGTATTCTTGCTTGCATGCCTCCATTAAAGTATTTAATTGTTCATTATCAACTTCAACCATATTATATTCTATATAATAAACTATATATTTTTTATTTTCTAAACTAAATTAATAATAAATGATAACTGAACAAAGTTTAGATGGATGGGATAACAAACCCGTTAAATTTAGTAATGTCAAATACCCACAAACTAAAGACAATAATGCACCCCAAAATTTTTTTCTTGCTATCTTCTGCGGTAGTCGTGGTTCTGGAAAAACATATTTATTAACGAAATTATTAAAATTACTAGAAGAAAAGAAAATATATTATGAAGATCAGGAAATACCACAAAGAATTATATTAATATGTAGTACCGCTCATAGTGATAGTAATAGAGTTTTTAAATCATTAAAAAATCTTAACTGGGATGCAGATGTAATTGATGAATATAATGAATCATTATTACAAGATAAAATGCATGAATTAAAATATGATTTAGACCAAGCAAAAGAATACAAATTATATAAAACAGTCTATAAAAAATTTAAAGAATGTAAAGATATAGATGAATTAAAAGATGATGAAATGTTATTATTATATAAATATGATTTTAAAAATTTTAAAGATTTAGATAAACCAAAATATCCAGATGGATTTGTAACACATTATATAATTGATGATATGATTGGAACTAATATTTTTAAAAATGGTAAGTCATTATTTACTAATCTATGTATTCGTAATAGACATATAACACCATCAAATATTATTATATCTACTCAATCTATGATGATGATACCAAAAACAATAAGATTAAATGCTAATTTAATCGCTCTATTTAAATTTGCTAATAAAAACACAATACTAGATGATATATATCCAACGATGAGTGCATTTATTACTGAAGAACAGTTTAAAAATTTATATGATTATGCAACTGAACAGCCACATGATGCATTGGTTATAGATGCTACAAAAGGCAAACCCATATTTAAAAAGAATTTTGAAAGTATATTACAAATTAATTAATATTCTTGTGGCATCATTGCATTATTCCATCTTATTAAATTGGCTTTTACTCTTTCTTCTATTGCTCTTTTATGTAATATTTCTTGTGATGATTTATATAATGTTGAATCTAATGTGCTTTCATCTTCTTTTTTATAATGTATTTGTTTTTTATTTTTATCTTTTATTTTCTTAACATAAACAACTTCTTCTTCTTCTGATGATGATGAAGATGAATCAGCTAATTTATATACTATTTTCTTTTCTTTCTTTGGTTTCACAACTTCTTTTTTAACTTCTTCTTCGCTTGCCTGCGCTCGCGAATGTGAGTGTTCATATTCATCATATTTTTTTACTAATTCCTTTTTTTCAATTGTTTTTGCTAGTTTTGCTTTTAATGTTTCTTCTTTCATTTCTGCTTTCTTTTGTAAAGCTTTAGCCCGTATATTATTTAAATGTTCTCTTTGAGCATCTGAAATTTGTCGCTTTGGTTTGGCTTGTGGTGGTGGTATTTCATGTATTTCTTCTGGTGTTAATTCATTTTCTTGGGGAATATCTAATTTTTTAGGCATTATATATTTATAATAGAAATTAATTTTAAAATGAATATTATGAATATTTATATATTCATAATATAGATATTTAATATTGGGAATATCTATTTGAAAAAATCTTTATAGCTTATTGAGCCTGAACCTGTTTCATGTAATCCATAATATGGAGGAGTATCTCTTTTAACGTAATCTATATGTGCTATACCTTTATAATAATTCTTTGTTGTATTATGTTCTTGACATCTATATTTAATTTGTTTTGGCAGTGGATTTGAAAATTTAATTTGTCTTTTATCTCGTGGTGCTTCATATCTTTTTTTTTCAAGTAAATTAAAAGATTTTAAACTTTCTAATATACTTCTATTATATTCGAATGTATCTATCATATTATATCAATTAGATAATATTTTTAGATTGTTTTAAATATTTTACGGAATAAGACTTACTATTCTCCCAGCTTTTATTTCTAAATGACTATTGTATGCAGCTATTAAATAGGGTGTGCAATTATCAGCAGTTGTAATATCTGTATTTGTATATGCTTCACTTACTACTTTCCATTCAACAGTTGCTGGTGTTTGTTCAGTATCTAAACCTGATACAGTATACATTTCAGTTTCACCAGGAATATTTAAACTAACTATAGAAGCATATGAATGTTCTCTAAAAGCACCAATTGAATTAATGCCAGGATACATACCAGATAAAGTATCTTGATGAATATTGAAATGTTGCATTAATGAATTGAATTGTTCTTTTAAATCTTGTGGTTCATATGGCGTGTTTCCAATTCTCCATTGAGTTGTTTTAATGGAATCACCATTATGAGCAAAATATCGAGATTGATTATAAACACGACGTAAACCAGATGATATTTGACTTTCAGCAGTTCCAAATGTTGCTCCATATTCTAATGAATCAATGTTTGATAATCTTGTGTTTAATACTGGTCCTTCAACATCATAATTAGGAAGTCGGAAAGTTCCAATGACATAATCTAATGATTTAGTACTGATTGAAAATGATGTTACAGAGCTTTTATTATTTGCTGGTACAGGATTACCAGTGTACACTGAATAGTTAGGAAACCATAATTTATAAACTCCTCCACTTCCTAAAGTATTTGCCAAGCTTGAGTAAAATTCTGGGGGCATAAGGTATCTTACAATTCTAAATTGTAAATCACTTAAAGTATAGCTTGCAGGTTCAGCAGGAATAGCAGCAGCAATAGCAGCAGTAGCAGCACCAATGTTTGCTCTATTTACTTCATCTCTAAATATTCCAGCATCAGCAACAGTTACAGCGGCCTGACCTTCATTTTTCTGACCTTGCATTAGTATTGATGCAGGAGCTAAAACCAGTTCAATAGTAACTATGCCAAGCATTTGAGTATCAACTACATTTGTCGATGCATTACCTCCTAACAATGATAACCATGAACGCACACAATATTCTTGTCTATCACGTAATACATCATTATTATTATCATCATTCGGGTCAAATTTTGCCATTGAATATCCACGACGTTCAATTATATCATTACCAACAATATATTGTTTATTTGATGGGTCGGCATTTTCACCACCTACACAACGACGTTTTAATGCGTCAGCTCCTTGTGTATAATCATGAAGCATATTATATACAAAGTTATAATCTGGAATATCTACTTTGATTCCTCCATTTATCTTTATTTGCATTGATTGTATAACTGATGATGAATTACGTGGAAAGAAACGTGAACCACAATAAGCATCATTACCATCAGATGTACCAGTTGCTGCAGCACCTAAATGTGTGGTTTGACCTTTAAAGAACCATGTAAATGTTGCTAAATCACATGTTGAATTAAAAGGTAAATCAACAATAATACGTTGTCCAGGTTTAACAGTTTGTTGTCCATTATTTGGAGTCATTGAAACAGTTTCTTTTAGAAGTTTTTTTAATTCCTTGAAACGCCATTTCATTATGGATGGGATGGGATCAGATTCAGACATAATATATATAACTTACATTAGAAATAATTTTTTTTAGAATTTATTTTAATAATTCCTTAATTCTTTTTTTTTCTTGTTGTAATTTATTATATAAAGTTTCAATTTTTTTTAAATCATTTTCTTTTGTTATTTTTTCAGTTTCAGCACGTGTTTTTTTACCTCCTGTTTTAGTTGATATAATAGTATCTAATTCTGCGATTCTTTTTTTAATTGTATCTTCTTGGTTTTTTAAACCTTTTTTATAAGATTCTCTATATATTTTATTTTGTGGATGTCTTGGTTCATTTAAATTATTGGTATCTTTGGTTGCCATACCTTTTATATTACTTTCTCTCATATTTTTTAATTTTTTTTCTATAGCTAAATATTTACTCTTTTCTTTTGTTGCTGCTTGTGTTGGTGGGTCTAATTGAGTATAAAAATCAGTTTTTTCAATGTCCTCTACTGCTTTTGCTGCTGTTTCATCTATATCTTTTGCTAATTCTTCAAGTTTTACTTCTTTATATGCTTGCTTTTTATCTTCTGGTAATGCTTGATAAAATGTATCATTTAAATCAGTTATATCTTCTATTTGTGGGTCTTGATTATTTGATTTATATTCTTGAGGCATCATAGCGCGCAAATAATCAAAAAAATTATTATAATTAATTGGTGGTCCTGTTATTTGTTGCTGTTGTTGTGGTGCTGTTATTTGTTGTTGTGGTGGTGGTGCTGTTATTTGTTGTTGTGGTGGTGGTGGTGTTATTTGTGGTATAAATCCTTGAGATGTTGCTTGTGCTAATGTTAGTACTGGTGTCGCTGTTGTAGTATCGCGCCATAAAGAAAATCTCCCTGGTTGTGCTTTAATATAACTTGTATCACCTGCTGATTGTTGCATTATTGGGGCTGGTGTTTTTGGTAATACATTAATTCTTTTATATCTTCTTTTCTTCTTTGGTGT
>Ga0208598_1000481_pt1 | contig 11029 bp, 26 predicted proteins | sample LakMenEpi22Jun12_FD_150726 | JGI IMG/M metagenome (GOLD analysis project Ga0208598, IMG submission 150726) | Freshwater microbial communities from Lake Mendota, WI - 22JUN2012 deep hole epilimnion (SPAdes) | ecosystem: Environmental > Aquatic > Freshwater > Lake > Epilimnion/Euphotic zone ... | reverse complement strand
TAGGAGCATCCGTTGTAAAACCTTTTAAAGTCTTATATCGGAATGTTATCTATTATACTACTTAATTTTAATAGATTTAGGCTTCTTTTCTTCAGGAACAATACGAACCACATTAACATGCAGCATACCATCCTTAAGTTCTGCAGATGTTACTTCCATGTACTCTCCCAGTGCAAAAGATCTTACGAACTTTCTTCCTGCGATTCCCTTGTGAACTACCTCTGCATCTGTCACTTCAACAATCTCACCCTTGATAATTAATGTTCCATTATCTACTGAAACATCAATATCATCCTTTGAAAACCCAGCGACAGCAAGTGAAATCTTGTATGTGTCTTCATCCAGTTTAATAAGATCATACGGAGGGTACGAATGTGAGTTTGTTTTATGTGCTGTATTTAGGCGACTCAACTCTCTGTTGAAGCCAATAAAAAAAGGATCATTGAATAGATCCATAGCGTATTTTGTTACCATGTTATTCCCCTTTCAAGCGAATAAGTTAATTCCCCCCATTTGGGCAGGTAACAATATTATAACATAGAAAAGCAGGCCTGTCAAATAACAAGCCTGCCAGTCTATATCAAGATTACTTTACTTGATTAGTTGTCTTTCCTCCGCCAGATGACTTCTTTGCAGGAGCCTTCTTTGCGGTCTTCTTAACAACCTTTGCAGACTTAACTGCCTTATCGACCTCTTCAACTGAAGGCATTCTTCCGAATGCTGTATCTGAAGGGTTTGCTGCTCTCAATACAACAGGCACAAGTGCACCAAGTAGTGAGTATGCTAGTGTCTGTGGATCTGTTACTCCAGATGCATACAACGCTGTTGCTGCACCAAGAACTGATCTTCCGTATGACGCTAGTACTGCTTTGATTTGTTCGTTCATTTTTTCCTCCTATAGGATATTTTATTTATTTACCAGCCTGTTGGCCAGCAAAATCTTTTCTTGATTCTACATAATGTTTTACAAATGAAACAATCTTTGTAGACTCTGATCTTGGGACTGCATTTATTAACAAGTGATTAATATTATCTTCTTCAAGCATTTGAATAAATTCATGAAAACTGTCATGTGTAAAATATTCTACATCTTCTACAACTTTTGTAACGTCTCCTTTTTTCCATACGGGCTTCATGGCATGATGTGCTAAAGTTTCAAGTTCCTCTTTTGTTTCTCTAATGACTGGAGTCATTGCTAACATTATTTCAATGTCACCTCTTTCAAACTCAATCTTTAATGAAGGATCTTTGAGCCAGTCAGACCAAAATCCACGCTTATATATGCTGTATGGAAGGATAATTTTATTTTTATATTTTTTAACTGCATCAAAAACATAGTTGTTAGTCGTTGATATATAAACATCGAGTTGCTCTTCTTTCTTTTTGTTTTTTGATATCTCATCTAAACTTTCAATAAACTTAATAGTATAGTTTGATCTTTCAACTGAAGAAGATGAGTCGCTAACATCACCAACAATTCCACCAACATTGCTTTCATGGTCTTTGATGTATCCTGCAATTATATTTATTTGTAGTCTATCTTTTTGAATCTCGCTTATTGATTGATTGATAGCATATAGGTACTGTGGAGATATTGTATAAGGTCTAATTGCAATAAGGTATTTAATTTTTTCGTTTAACTTGATATCTCTGGCAACTCTAACGAACATATCTCCTTGTGTAGCATCATAGGTAAACATAACTCCATCAAAGTGATGACTATTTAGGGTAGATGTGTCTTCAAGTGTATCGTTTTCATTAAATGTCCCGCCAAAGTAATAAAATTTCATTATTTGTTTATTTCCCTATACTCTTCTGACTGAACATAGTCCCTAATAAAAGGTATTATTACATTATTTTCTTCTTGAGGAACAGCATTAATTAATAAATAGTTTATGTTATCTTTCTTCAACTGTTTAATAAATTCATGAAAACTTTTATGAGTAAAGTATCCCACATCATTAACTACTTTTGGTATTTCTCCTTTTTGCCATACAGGTCTTAATGCATAATTGTTTAAAGATTCTAGTTCTTCCTGAGTCTCTCTAATAATTGGTGTAATTGCTAACATTATTTGTTTGCTTGAAACATCTAAAGATTTATTATATTTTTTAAACCAAAGATTATCTTTGTATAAACTGTATGGAAGAATTATTTTATTGTTATATTTATTTACTGTGTCAAGAACTCTTGGATTTGTTGTTGTTACAAAAAAATCTAAAGGGGACCTAAGATTTTTTCCTGACTGCATTTCATTTAGTGTATTTAGAAACTCTGTCATGTATTTTCTTTTAGCAACTTTGTCTGATTGATCGTTTACCTCTCCAACAATTCCATTAAAACTATTCTCATGATCTTTTGTATATCCTGTAATTAAGTTTAGTTGAATCCTATTTTTATCTATCTTATTTAAAGAATCATTAATCATATAAAGGTATTGAGGAGATATTGTGTATGGTCTTATGGCAATTAAATATTTAATGTTTTTAGTTTCTTTTATATCTAATGCTGCCTTTACAAATATATCTCCTTGAGGGATATCATGTGTGAACATAACTCCAGAAAAATGGTGCTTTTCTAAATATGCTGGGGACTTAACAGATCCTTCTTCTCCAATTACTCCACCAAAATAATAAAATTTCATTTTGTCGCCTGACTATAGTGTAGATCACACAGTTCTACAATTCTGCTTTCAGAACTTGCCCAAATCTGTGTTCCCTCATCCTGGCACAACTCCTCTTCGCATATGAACATGCTAAGATTTTTAGTTGATTTAAGGACTATCATTACTCTATTTTATCATAGTCTTCTGGTAGTAGTTTCTTTAGTTCTTTGTATGCCACCGAAATTTTCTTCATTGAGTGGTAATGAGGATAAGCAGATCCAACCTCTCCATACTCATCAAAATATGCTATCTCTGGTTCTATATCAGTAATAAACTTATTTAGTGATGACTGGAAACCTTCTATATACTGATAAGCCCAATCTCTAGAATCTGAAACAAATTTTAAAAAAGCATCTGAGTCATTTTCTTTTTTTAACAAATTTCGTGCTGATGCTTCAAATAGTTTTTCAGCCAAGATTGTTTTATCTATGTGTGCTTGAATCAACTGTTTAGATATAGCAGAAATCTTAAAATTAAACCTAATATTGTTTACTATCAAAGCAAAAAATAAGATTATAAAAAATGCAAAAGAAATAAATTCAATCATAGATCTTTACCGCCCTCTCTAACTAACAAAACAATTGCTCCATTTTCTTCAAGTGCTTTTTTTGTACGAATCATATACTCTACAGCCTCTTTTCTTTCTTCTCCCGAAAGACTCATAAACTGTTTTTCACTTGCTTTAACTGTTAAAAAATTGTCATGATCTACTATCTGAAGTTCAAAACCCTTTGGACCTTTGATAGAACGAAAAGCCATTCTCATTGAATCTGTATACATTTTATTGCTCCGTTGTTAGTCTTTGCCATGTGTTTGCCCAGTCTGATTTAGACTTATGCTTAGAAAACTCTTTAGAAATTTGCCCACCTTCAAGGTAAACTCCTCCCCAAACTCCCCATTCTTTTTGTGAAACTCCAACGGCAAAACACATCTTTGATACTGGACACATAGAGCATAGTTTATCTATTGCTGGTCTAAGCAACTCATCATCTTCATACTTTTCAAAGAATAAATTTGTATCGTAATCTAAACATAAAGCATTGTCTTTCCATTCATGTTTAGGCATGCTAACCTACAAACTTGTCTGGTATGTCCCATCCATTCTTAGAAGGTACAAAACGACGCTGTAGGTGCCACTTGCCATCTACGAATGCACCCTGTGGTGCTGTTCTACCCTTCTCAGAAGGATAAGTATTTACCACTGTCCATCCATCCCACACCAAAGATTTGTTTGCATTAACAATCTTTTCCATTTGCTCTAATGATTTAATTTGCATCTTTATTCCTTTGTTAGTATCTGAAAATGCCATATTCGACATTATTATTTTTTGCTTCATCAACAAGTTTTGAGACCTGTTCTCTTTCTTTACTTAAGAAAGCAAAGTAGTTTATATCTGAAATATTTTCTGCAACCCATGAAGGGGCAACAGCCTTATACTTAATACTTTTGCCACGAGCCTTTAGTCCTCGCTCTGAAAGGTTTGCAAACTCCATAGCCATAGAATTAATGTTTGCAGGTCCTGCAGAGTAAATATAAAAATATGGATCTTCTTCTTTTAAAGAAGACATTGTAACTGCCATGGCTCTAAGAAAAACCTGGTAGTCATCAAAACTACTGGTTCCTTGAATCCCCACTATCATTTTTCTTCCCATCTCTAAGTTGATCCATTATAAATAGCATCTTATCTAATTGTACCTTATCCATACCCATCGTGTCAACTACGGTTGCACTCTGTTTGTCTATAGAATCTCCATCCACATCAGCACAATAAAAGCCTCCATCCTTAACAAAATAAGCCTTGTTATCAAGGATTACAACCCTTATGTTTACCTTTTCATCATGCTTGCTTGACTGGGTAGGCATCCTTTTTCTATAAGTTTTAAGATCTGGAAGCAGTGGCATAACCAATGTGTGTATATGGCTTTGGCTATATCTAATATTATTTACTTTGGTTTTTAGGGTGCGTGGAAGTATTAGCCTTGTTGTTATAAACATGGCTAAAATGGTTAGCGCAGATCCTAAAAAGTATTCCATAGTGTCTCCAAAACAATTATACTACTTATCTAAAAGAATAACTCTGATTATCTCTTTCAATGTAGCCTGAGACTCTTTACTTAGTTTAGAAACCGCTTCCTGATCCAGCGCTTTAGGAGTCAATGTAACTATTGGATTTTTTTCAGTAACATCCATATCTAAAAATCCATGGCTCCACAAAGACATAGTCTCACGAGAAAAATATAGAGATACTTCCCTATGTAGTTCTGGGCTTATATCTATCAACTTTTCTGTAAAATTGTATATAGGCTCACCAGTATCCATATCTATTCCAGAAACTTCAAGGGCACCAGCCAAGATTAATTGGTCTATTGCATCATCTTCATCTTTAAAGTTCATTGACGAATTCTCCATGTCATTCTTGTAGGACCCTGCTCAATTAGTTGAAACATGTGGTGCTCATACTGATCTTTTAGTTCTTCGTATATATCTGGACTGACTTCTTTCATCTTATCAGTAATTGTATACATCATCTCACCAGTTGCTTCATCTATACCCTGAAATTCAACAGCACCCTGAAGCATTAAGTGTTCAAGCATGGCTTGTTCTTTAAGCCCCATATTACTTACCTGACTTTGCTCTTGCCTTCTTCAAAGCGTCAAAATCTTTGACCTTTGTCTCTCCCATATAGCCCCAGGCATGGCCATCATTGATCATCTTGTCATTAATTGAGACGGTATCTCCATCAAGGTAGACCCAACCAAGGATGCGACCATACTTTTCTGATGAGTCCATCTTCTCTGTCTTGATCACTACAGACTTAGCACTGTCAATAGCAGCCTTCAAATAAGCCTTTGCTTCCAGTCCTAAAGCCTTTTCAGCCTTGTCTGTAGTACGAGACTCAGGTGTATCAATACCAGCCAGTCTTACCCTTGAACTAAAAGAAATATCAAACCCTAAATCAATATCGACATCAATGGTATCTCCATCAACGACTTTTGTTACTTTCTTTACATAATATTCAAACATTTGTGCCCCCTTAGACCCAATACTTAATTATAGCAGTTGCTGCAAGAATTGACCAGATTATATTAAACCAAATAATTGTTGGTAATGTTTTTACTGTTGATGACCAAATTAAAGATAAACTGGTTATTAATGCAAAGATGTATAGCCACCAAAACTGTACACCAAAAATAAGACCTGGAATAATAATTGCTGCCTTGGTCATAAAGGCAAAGAACTCTACCGTATTTGGTAGGTTCCAATAAGACTTATGCTTCATTGTCTTTAGAGCATTAATCCACTCTGTTCTAAATTTCATTTTAGTCCCTCCAAAAATTGCCTATGATTTGTACATTCTGAAACTTTGTACTGTCTGTACTTGCTGTGATATTCATAGTTTTCTACTGCTTTTTTATACTCATCAGAAAGTTCTACATATTCTTTTGCAAGATTTTTATTAATTTTTTCTTGTGCTGAACCAATCAAAAACCAACTCTTAGAGTGCCAATGGTTTCCGTTATCTCGTGAACTTGGCATTCTTTTTTGCCAAGCGTCTAACTTTTTCTTTATTTTTTCTGGTGCATTTTCATATGAAAATTTGTTCCAGAATTTTGTATCTTTGCGTAGGGCCATGTAATGAAAATATATAAGGTCTAGAACATCATCATTCATATTTACAATAATCTTATTAAACTCTGCTCTTATTTCAGGAGAATTATTGGTTAGAAAGTCTGGACTACCAAATATCTCAGTCAATTCAACCATACTTACCCACAAAGAAGTCGCCTCAAGTGGCTCTACAAAGTTTGCTGCCAAGCCAACTGCTACACAGTTGTTTTGCCATGGCTCCTCAAATGCTCCTGGGCTAAATTTAAAACCACCCTTATCTTTTCTTGGATAGTGAGGAACAAAGCCTAAGAAATCTTCAATCTCTTTAATTGCTTCTTCTTCTGATATCAGAGACGAGTCATAGACATAGCCACAACCAAACCTTGTCTGTAGAGGAATCTTCCACATCCATCCATATTTCATTGCAATTGCTTCTGTATATGGTGGAATTTCTTCTGTCATATCCAAGAAAAATGGAATTGCAGAATCTGTTGGCAAAAATTCTTTATAACTTTTCCATTTAGAGTTAAAGGTTTTTCCAATAATTAGCCTATGAAATCCACTACAATCAAACACAAAGTCGCACAGAATATTTGATCCACCATCTAAGTCCAAACTGATTACATTATTGTCTTTATCTAAATGAACATTAGTTATTGTGTCCTCAAATACTTCAATACCTCTTTCAAGACCTATCTCTTTAAATCTTGCTGCAAGTTTTGTAGCATTAAAATGAAAAGATGTATAGCCTATCTTTTTATAATCTGAAAGAGTATTCCCATCTTTATTTTTTTCAAGAACAAAAGGAACTTTATTTTTTTCTGAAACTATTTCTGTAAAGTCTATATCCCTTACATTATTATTTAATACAATGCTTGAGACCATCATTGGGCTTGCAGACAAGAACCGAGAAGAAAGTGCCTCTGTTCCAAGAGCATTGTCCGTAAATGCAAAACCATGATAATAAAAGTCATTTTCGTTATTCCAATTTGTAAATTTAATTCCATTTTTTATTGTTGCATCACAATTTTTTACTAAGTCTTCAAAAGTTATATCTAAGGTTTCTAAAAATGCAGGTAAGTATGGTGTGGAGCCTTCTCCTGCACCCAAGATACCAATATCTTTTGACTCTATTACAATAACATTTAGTTTTGGATACTTCTTTTTTGCGGTCAACGCCGTAAGCCATCCAGCACTTCCTCCACCAACAACAACTATATTCTTTGTCATTACTTTCTTCCCCATTGTATATAGTTCCATCCACGCTCATGTGCGTAGTAGATAAATACTTTAACTACCGTTTCCCAAAATGCAATCGTCACAGAGAGAGAAGCGTTTTTTGTAATGACATAGGCAACAGCAACAGAGGAAAGCGTTCCCCATATGCGATAACTAAGTGCCTTAACAAATGACCTTGCCTTGGTTACTGTCATTCCTTGCCCCACCTAACAGCATTCCAAATTCTTTCATGATAATAGTATGCCACAAAGTTAACCCCATTGGTTATTAGTGTAGCAATAGTAGCCAGACTAATATCTTCGCTCAAAGCATAAAGAGTCACAAACCCTGAAACCATTGCGACAACTCTCCATGTTAAAGACTTAACAAGTGATCTACTTTTCTTTACGCTCATCTTTGTCTCCAAACATTATTCGCTCTTCTGCTTCGTTCATTAAGCGACCAGACTCTTCTAAATAATTAAAGACCCAACTGCTTGCGTTTTTCAGTAGCCGATATAGCATGAATGTCTGCCCCCAAATCCACTTGCTCAATCTTGTATCCTACATCACGACCATATACAATGTTGGTAATGTTTGGTAGTCTTAATACCAATGCACCATCCATAAAGTCGTCCTTGGCAATATATTCCTTTACCTGATCAAACTTAAGAGGATCCTTATCGCTTGTATTGTAGGTATTACGGACTCCAAGCAGTACTTGGTCTGTTCTCTTCCCTGCCTCTTTATAAAGGGCGTGGTGGCCCTCGTGCCAGGGCTGGTACCTACCCAGCATAAGTGTTGTAGGTGCAGACCAATCATGAAGACTAAACTTATCGATGATGTGAGATGCCTTTGCTTCTGCATCTAAGTTGTGACTAATAAAAGATACATCTGCATTGGTTGGTCGTTCAAACATTTTGTTTGTGTCTTCGAATCTACCCTCAGCAATAGTGTCCATGAATACTAAAATGTCTGGCTTGCCAAATGCTGCACGAGTTAGATCTGTTGGGCATACAAAGTCAACAATTACTGAAGCAACGCCTTGCTTAGCAATAAGCCTTGCCATCTCTCCCATACGACGAGCCTGCTCAAGTCTGTCCTCTGGTGCAAACCCCAAGTCTGAGTTGACTGTTGCACGAACCTCATCTGCATTAAGATGAATAGCATTAATGCGTTCTTTAAGTGCCTTTGCTAATTCTGTTTTACCAGAACCTGGTAGTCCAATAATTTGAATAATCATTTTTTCCCTATTTCTATGTTTGGCATAATATCAATCAATAAATGCACTCTATCTATTTTACTACCATTCTTTACAAAATGAGTTCTTGAGTTATTGATTTCCCAGCATTCCCCAGTACCCATCTTAACTTGTTCATCACCTACGCCAAAAAATACATCATCAGAAGTCACAATTGGTATGTGATTTCTTTTTGAAAGCATAAGATAATCTCCTGAGTCATGGTGTGGTGCTATGTCCTGACCTGCCTTTAACTTAATCAAAAGTACCATACCTCTAACTCCGTCTTGTGTTTTTTCAAGGTCTGACACTATTGGCTCAAGCAGTTCAAGCAAATTCTTGTCGTTGGATGTAGTCTCAGTGGCAAACTCACTACCCTCTTTCCAACGAAGGTCTGCAGTATAAACAAAATATGAGTTTGTATCTTTATGAACATAGTGCTTATCTTGCCTTGATGTGTTAAGAAACCATTCTTTAGAAAAACTATCTATGTAATTTTTGATTGGCTCAACATCATATTTTCCATGATGCTTAAAATTAAAGTCTTCCAATGTTTTTCTCATTTTTTCTCCAGGGTTTTACTAAAATCTTTAGAATATTCAAAGTTTATGAAATCAGAACTGTATAGTTCCTGAGTCATATCTATTGCTTTTTCTGTGTAGTCTTCCATATATGATTCTACCACATAGTTTCCTAAATTATAAAACCCAAGTGTCCACCCAAGTTCATTCTCTAACTCTTTTAAGTTTTCAAACCTATATAATCTATTAACCTGTAGGCTGCCATTATCAATAATATAAAATGATTGTGGAAGATGCAATAGTGGGCTTATCGGAGATATATTGTTTTGCCTAATATTGTCTAAATATTTTACAAAAGATATATCTGTCTTGTTAACCTTATTAAATTGCTTATAACAACTATAAGTCCTTGTGTATGGATTTCTTACAACAGAAAAAGAAAAAACACTCTCATCAATTTTGTTTGCTTCCTTTAGATAGGAATAAGGGTCATGGTGTCTTGGCCATGCCCTATTCCAGTTATCTAAATTATTATCGTTCAGCACCTTAGAGATGGACGAGCCAGCAGTCTTTGGGATGTGAACAAACAAAACGTGAGAATATTGCTTTTCTTTTATAAGCATACTAGTTTAACTAACTAGTTTTTGTCGCTCATCAAGTACCGTCAAAGCAAAGGACATCATCTTCTTGTACCCATCTTTGTTGTTCATGATGTTGTTGTAATGGTGACCACAAAATAGCAGGTATCCGCTAATACCAGAGACCTTTACCAAAGCCTCAGCGTTGCACCTATCGCATCGATCTGCTGGAGATAGTTGCCACTCTTGCCTTACTTCATCTTTAACCATTGTAAACATTATACTACCGCTTTCTGTTATCAGTGGAATAAAATCCACTACCGTTGAATACTGCTCCTATATTAGAGTATACACGAACCAGAGGCAGATTGCAAGTTTCGCAATCGTACCCTGGATCGTCTTCTTTAATTGATCTTTCTTTTGTATACCTTTGACCGCAAGGCATACAATCGTATTCGTATAATGCCATTATGTTATTTCTTTTTCTTTTCTTTTATATACCAAACAGGCAGTTTTAGTTCATCTCCAGACCATTCATAGCCTAAAGCCTTTACAACAAACTTAATAATTTTAATACGCATTATTTTACCTTGTGTCCAAACTTTGCCCAGACTCTCTCATGTAGGTAATAGAATGTCATTTCTAATGCCATGTATGAAAGTGCATATAGTCCAACATACTCCCATTCAGCCTCACCATAAATTATATGGCTTGCTGCAAATAAAATTCCAGCAACAAAAGTAAAATGTACAAATGGCCAACTGATTGTTTTTAGTAGTGATTTCTTTTTAGATTCCATTATAGAGCCACTGGACCCTTTCCTCCGCCACCAGATGACTTCTTTGCAGTAGGCTTAATTTCCTTTGGTTCTGCCTTCTTAACTGGTGCTGCAGAGGTTGCAGATGTAACAATCTTATTTAATAGTGGAGCATTCTCTTCACCAGTGTAAACTGGACGGCCCCAACCAACAACAGCGTTAACCAACTTCTTCTTGTTGTTCTTTACATATGCACGAGTCTTCTCTACGCACATTCCGCCGTTGCGCTGATCTCCCTTTGCAGTTCCTGAAGTGTTTCCTTCAATAACTTGAATAGTTCCATCACCATTATTCTTAATGCAAAGACCAACATGTGAAATGCGATTTACACCATCTTCTGGGAAATCAAAATAGATCCAGTCTCCTGGAGTTGGATCATCA
>Ga0208598_1000479_pt1 | contig 11061 bp, 11 predicted proteins | sample LakMenEpi22Jun12_FD_150726 | JGI IMG/M metagenome (GOLD analysis project Ga0208598, IMG submission 150726) | Freshwater microbial communities from Lake Mendota, WI - 22JUN2012 deep hole epilimnion (SPAdes) | ecosystem: Environmental > Aquatic > Freshwater > Lake > Epilimnion/Euphotic zone ... | reverse complement strand
ATAGTATTGCCTGAAATTCCACTTACACCAACCATGTTGAAATTATTCATGTTTAATGTAGTGCCTGCGGTATTGCCTTGTAACATTACTTGAGCCAATGTAGGTGTAGTTAATGTACTCCATTGAGGAAAACCAGTTGTACTAACGGAAAGAACTTGACCCGTAATTCCAGTGGAACCTCTCAATAACAATGAATTGGTGTTTAAATTAATAGTGTTACCGACAATTCCACTTACACCAACAATGTTAAAATTATTCATGTCTAGTGAAGTTCTTGCAATATTTTCTTTATTTAATACTTCAGCGAATGTAGGTACAGATGTAGATCCTATAGTTGATAGAGTTCTCCATGTAGGTGCTCCTCCGTTACTTGGAATTGCAAGAACTTGATCTATTGATCCACTATTTCCATTCATTTGTAAATAACCCATTTGTAAATTAATATAAGTTCCTGAAGAAAGTGTAGTAATATTGCTAATTGTATTATTATTCATATTTAATGTAGTGGATGCAGTATTGCCTTCTAACATGACACTCCCTAATGTCATTGTTTTCCATTCAGGTGTACCTGTTGTACTAATGGAAAAAACTTGACCCGTAGTTCCAGTAAAGCCTCTCAATAACAATGAATTGGTGTTTAAATTAATAGAGTTGGTAGATGTAATAACTGCATCAGTATGATCCGTGTCATTTCCAATTCGTATAGTATTACTTTCAATAGTGTTACCTGTATTGCCAATATAAATATTATTAGAACCATATATTAAACTATTGCCTGCATTATATCCCAAAGCAATGTTTTTGGATCCAAATTCTAAATTTTGTAATGCACCATTACCAAATGCTGTATTATTAGTAATATTATTATTATTGTTTGTTGTTATTTTATGTATAGTAGAGGTCGTACTACTACTATTATCATCTATTATATTTGCATATTGTACAAATCCATCTTTACTGCATGTTACCATAAATGAAAATATAACATTGCTTACTTTATTAGATAATGTAATCCCTATTGTTTGGTCTGAATTATATATAGTTAATGGAGTATTTTGCGATTGACCAGTTACATAAATATATGAATTATTTGTAATTATATTAAAATTATAACAATTTTGATTATTAAAATTCATAAGCCATTGTGCAATTCCACTTGAATTATATTTTACTACTGTATTTTTTGAATTATCACTAGGTAATGTAGTCGGCACACATGTATTTCCAGACACATCATATATTGTTGGTTTTAATCCACTACTGTTCACAACTGCATATATATCTTCATTATCTATTGCAATATTAAAACGATTAATGTTAATATTAACTGTGTCAATTTTAGTTGCCCACTGTGCAACTCCATCACTATTATATTTTGCAATAGCCACATACTGAGTTGTTGAACTTGGAAGATTTACAGAGGATGTATTTCCATCACTATTTTGTATAGTTAATTTATTATTTGATTGAACTCCAACTAATGCAATTATATTATTCCCACTATCAGTTTGTATAGTAGGATAAGGCAATGTTCCACTACTACCCATTTGGGTTGCCCACATTGCAATGCTATCATTATATTTTACTATAAACATAGATTCTTTAGTTGGGGTTGTATTAGGATTTATTAATGTTTTAGTTGATGCAGTTATTGTATTTGTATCATCATTAAACATGGTTAACCCAACTGTATCATATATTCCTGTTACAATTATATTATTTGAATTGTCAATTGCCGAATAATTAATTTTTGAAATATTTGACGATGGATATCCTATATGTTTTGCCCATAATGCATACCCATTACTATTATATTTTATGATAAACATATCATAAACTGAACCACTTCCAATTCTAGTCATATTTATGTGAAATGTATTTCCAGGTGAATCGTATATAATAAATGGTGTACTAGTATATGTACCCGTAACTATTAAATCATCATTTTTATCTACAATTACACTATTTATATAAGATACACTTGATAATTTAGTTGCCCATTGTGCAACTCCTATATCATTATATTTTACTATATAACTTTCTGTACCACTACAATTTAAATTTACAGTGTATGTGTTTCCAGGTGCATTATATGCATACATCGTACTACCAAATATAGATGTTGCATATGTATTATTTAGTGAATCAACCGCAATACATGGAATATAACTAACACCAGACAGGACCGAATTTACAAAAGTTGCCCATTTAGCAATTCCATTAGTATATTTTACTATATAAATATTTGATGAAGGTGAATTAGTAACTAATGGTAAAGTTGTAGATGTATTACCATCAGAATTATAAATAGTTAATGGACCTGCTGTATATCCTCCTACTATATATTGGCTTGTGTATAAATTATTCTCAAAAACACTAGTACCTGCACCAATATTTGTACTTTTTACAACTAATTCATATGTATCTCTCCATTCAGGAGAACCTGTTGAACCAACCGAAAGAACTTGATTTGTAGTTCCAGTAAAGCCTCTCAATAACAATGAATTAGCGTTTAAATTAATAGAGTTGGTAGAGGTAATAACCGCATCAGTATGATCCGTGTCATTTCCAATTCGGATAGTATTACTTTCAATAGTGTTACCTGTATTTCCAATATAAATATTATTAGATCCAGTTATTAAACTATTACCTGCATTATATCCCAATGATATGTTATTATCTCCTGATACTAAATTTTGTAATGCGCCATTCCCAAATGCTGTATTATTGTATTTAATGTTTTTATTATTCGTTACAGAAGTTATATTTACTGCTCCAGTACCTCCTATATTACTTGCCCAATTCATAAACCCATCATTGTTATATTGTATTAAAAATCCATTAGTTGTAGTTGTATTATTTATTAAAGTTCCACTAATAACCCCATTTGAATTATATAATGTTAACACATTAGAACCAACATCCCCTCCGACAAGTATATTATTATTAACATCAATTGATAATGTTTTTATAATATCACTTCCACTTCCAACAAATCTAGTTGCCCACTGGACATATCCAGTATCACTATATTTAGTTAATATTCCATCAACAGTTCCTAATGTTCTCATAAGTGTGGCACCAATGGATCCATTTGAATTATATAATGATAATGTGTTAGTAGAATTATATTGCCCTCCAAAAAATATATTATTATTTTTATCAATCGCTACTGCATTTATTGGCTCATTATTATTTCCTTCTATTTTAGATACCCATTGTACATATCCAGTATCGCTATATTTAGCTAATAATCCATCATTTGTTGTATCAGTCTTACTTAATGTTAGTCCTATTTCTCTATTTGGATTATAAAATATTGATGTTAATGAACTGCTATATCCTCCTACAATTACACTATCTTTACTATCAATTTCTAGTGAATTTATTATATTTTTGTTTGTCGCACCATAAATTGTATTTGCCCATTGAACATATCCAGTATCGCTATATTTAACTAAAAACGAATCATTTTGTGATATTGTGCCTGGCAATGTAGTACCTGTAACTCCATTTGCATTATATAATGATAACATGTCAGTAGAATTATAATATCCTCCTACAATTATATTATTTTTACTATCTACTACAACCGATTGTACAACTTCATCTGAATTTCCACCAATTTGATTTGCCCATTGAACATATCCAGTATCACTATATTTAGCTATAAACCCATTAAATCCGACTCTATTTATTGGTAGTGTAATACCAATTAATCCATTTGAATTATATAATGTTAATGAAGAATAAGATGATCTTCCTCCAATAATTATATTATTATTACTATCAGTTTTGACAGAATATATGTCATTTGATATTATTTTACTTGCCCATTGCACATATCCTCTACTATTATATTTTGTTATAAATGTATAAGGTGAGTTATGATATAATGATTTTTCACTAGACCCATCTGAATTGTAAAAATTTATAGTATTATCGCTAGTACCAATCCCAGATACAATTATATTATATACATTGTCAAATTTTACAGAGTATAAATATATATTTAAAGGCCCTCCTATACGAGATACCCATTGTATATATCCATTACTATTATAATTTACTATAAATCCTTCACTATTAATATCTGTATTAATTAATGTAGCGCCAATTGTACCATTTGAATTATATATAATTAATGGACTATATGTAAAATAACCGCTTGCAACTGTATATATATTATTTATATTACTAATTATATTGGTACCTGCCCCAATATTTGTATCTAAAACAGTTAATTCATTTATACTTCTCCATTCGGGCGAACCTGTTGAACCAACTGAAAGAACTTGCCCTGAAGATCCAGTAAAACCTCTCAATAACAATGAATTGGTATTTAAATTAATGGTATTCCCAGAAATACCGCTTACACCAACCATGTTAAAATTATTCATGTTTAATGTAGTAGATGCAGTATTGCCATCTAACATGACGCTTCCTAATGTAATTGTTTTCCATTCAGGTGTACCAGTTGTACTAACGGAAAGAACTTGACCCGTAGTTCCAGTAAAGCCTCTCAATAACAATGAATTGGTGTTTAAATTAATGGTATTGCCTGAAATTCCACTTACACCAACCATGTTAAAATTATTCATGTTTAATGTTGTAGATGCAGTATTGCCTTCTAACATGACACTCCCTAATGTAATTGTTTTCCATTCAGGTCCACTTGACCCAACTGAAAGAAATTGTCCAGATGATCCACTTAATCCTTTTAGTCTCAAAGAATTGGTTTGTAAATTAATAGAATTACCTGAAAGATCATTCACGTTGTTAACTGTATTATTATTCATGTTTAATGTTGTAGAAGCGGTATTACCTTCTAACATTACATACCCTAAAGTAACCGTTGTCCATTCGGGAGCACCACTTGCACCAACTGCAATAAGTTGTTTTGTAGTTCCACTAAGACCTTTTAGTCGCAAAGAATTAGTTTGTAAATTGATAGAATTTCCAGAAAGATCATTAATATTAACAATTGCATTATTATTCATATCTAATGCCCTGGATGCAGTATTCCCGCGAATCATTATATTAGCTATTGTTGAAGTTTCCCTTAACATTTCAAGCGTTGTTAATTTGAACATAGTAATAAATTATATTTTATTACTATTGGATTAACTTATTTCTTTTTTTTGGGTGGAACACACCCACTATTCCGAACGCGCGATAATGCCGATTTAACAACATTTTTATTTAAATTCCCATTGAATGTCGTCCTGTTATAAGTAGCTGGGTTTAAATCAGAAGAAACAATAGATGTTCTCTGTGAACTGTCTAAAATAGTACATGATTTTTTCTTAATCATATTTTCGCGTACATGTTGGCGAGCTTTTTCACGTTGAGCTGCTAAATATTGGTCATGTGCATTTGTATTGGATGCTAAATTGTTAGAACCAGATTCGCGATATACGCCGATAGATCTCATATATTAAATATAGATAAAATTACATTCTCCTAATATGCATAATTGCTGTATATGCGCCATTGTTGCTTCCGCCAAATGAACTATCGTTATAATTTTTATTTTTAGCAGCACGTTTTTTGTAACTAGTATAAATGGAAGAATCGTATACATAATGTTGGTTTCCTGAAGCTCCATTTCCTTTATGTTGTCCTCCATAAGATCCAAATGTATTTCTGTATTTACCTATACCGACTGACCCTTTAACTTGGTTTGAACCACCAGGTTCAGTTTGACGACTTAATAAATCGCCAGCGTTCATTGCAACTCTAAATGGTGTTTGTGCCCATTTATTGGTTAATACATATGTTCCATTAAATTTATTAGTTGCAAATACTTTTCGTGCAAACAGTCTGTCTAATGGAATTTGACTGGCTTCTCCACCAGGAGCAACATTAGAATTTCCTTGTTGAGTAGTTAGGGTTACTGTAGGTGATATACCATTTAATCCTTTACCTAGAGTTGTAAATACCATATAATTATAAAATATTATTTTTATAATCACTCCATTTAATTGTTTTTGGTTCTACATATTCTACTTTTGCAGATTCATCATTTTCTCTAATACGTTGTAATGTGGTGTCAATGTAAATAGCCTTTAGTAATTTTCCAACTTCATAACTAGCTTCATGTTGATCACATTCACCATTTTCAATTTTGCTTAAGATTGTTAATAATTGGTTCAAAATGGTCGGGTTTAAATTTTCTTTAAGAATAGAGTTATATAATTGCATGTAATTAAAAAAAAGAAACCCGCAATCTTGTAAAGCAATTTCTTCAAATTTTTGTTTATCCGAAACAAGTAAATCCGCGTGTATTTTTTTCAATTCAAGTAAGCGTTCAACATTTTGTTTAATCACCGAACTGTGTTTAAGTTCACGAAGTGTATTTGTATTATCCACTACATTATTTTGTTCAATCATTTGTTTCAATTGGTATTTTTCATTGTCGTTCATAATTAATTTATTTTATTATATAATTGAAAAAATAACACATTAAAATATGACAAGAACGTTTTCACATCAGGTGTATGATACAAATGGTACAACTCCTCAACAAAATATCATTAATCATATGAATGCCAAAGCGGTAGCTCAAAATAATTTAGCAAAATCGGGAGGTGGAGTCGTTGAAGTTCCACAATTTAGGCAATCGGGTCCACCTGTAAGTCCTCAAAATTCAAATAGTCAAATTGTAGGAATGGCACAGGCACAATTAAAAATGGATAGTTTAGCCAAAGCACAAAGTAATACTGGAAAACCGATTTCTGGTGGAAAATCTAGAAAAAGGAGAAGAAATAAAAAAAGGAAAAGTCGTAAATATTAATTTCATAAGAATAATATATGGACTTTCAAGAACCACCGCAACCAGAACCATCCCAAACTAAAGGATATGTAATTGCCGTTATAATATGTATTGTTATTGGCGTTTTATATTACTGGTTAAGTCCATATTTTTACATGATAGTAGAGTACATAGATGCAATGAAATCCATGGTTGATTTGTTACTTTCATTTTCTAATGTAGGCGAAAGTGAAGTAGATGAAACTCCTGAAGAAACAAAACCAGTATCTAAACCAAAAGAAAAAAAGGCTCCAGCACCCGATGATAGTTCCAGTAGCGTCCAATCTTCGCCAACTTCCAGTAGTCAATATTGTTATGTAGGAGAATGGAAAGGTATACGAAGTTGCGCAAAAGTAGGAAAATCATCTTGTAAAGGACAAACGTATTCCACGGAAGAATTATGTGTGAATCCTAATTTAAGACCTTAGCATGGTATAGGCACTTGTTGGAATTAACGTTTTTTTCAAGTTTTCAATTGTTTTGAAACATTTATTAATGGTTACTTCGCTAATATCGCTAATTTGCTGGATTTCTTTTTTAGAAATGTTTAAATTAAATTCAATAGAAATTAAGTAAATGATTCCTGCAGCAACTGAATTTGGAGTATGTTCAGAAATCATGTTATTTTTTTCTATTTTCATGGCAATAAAGTTTGCCAACCGAATATAATCGGTCGGCATATTTAGTTGTGTACAAAACCGTTCAATAAAGGAAGAGGGTGTTGTATTCGTGTATTTGATTTGTTCAATGTTTAATTTATTTTGTTCTATTTCGTTGATAATTGTCATTGCATTACGACAACCTTTAGTAGCACTTGCGCTATCTTCAAATTTAAATATTCTGGCAATTTCTTTAGCCGTTCTGGGATAATTTTCAATTCGGCATGCAATATATACAGATGCAGCAATAAGACCTTCTTTATTTAATCCGCGAAATGTTTGGTGATTAGATATTTTACTATGGTAAATACATGCTTCGTCTGCAATACGTTTAGGAATACCTGCATTAGATGTCATTAATGTAATATATTGAAATGCATTCCATTGTGCAATTTCATTGTATGGCATAGATAACCAATCATTGCATCTACTAATCCGTATAATTTCATACGATGTTCTTCCGTTACGACCAATTTTACAACCGTACGATGATTTAGGTAATAATGGATTGGTAGGTTGACCACACCGTGTTGGATTTGACGTAGATTCTTCATAAAATCGCCATTCTGGACCATCATCAGTAGAATGTACATTGATCATTCCACAGTTTGGATTAGAACATACCATAAATCCATCTTCAGTGGATTTAGTAATAGAATTGCAATTACTACATGTAGTATGTTCGGGTTGTTCTGGTTCATCGCACACAATAGGAGCTTGTTGAAATTGATTAAAAATGTCTTCCATTATAAAAGATTGTATTTCATTATTTTTATTCAATTTTAATAAAAAATGATTATAATGGAAATAGTAGAAAAAAGATTAATTGAAATTCTAAAAACTACAGATGAATATTTAGAAGATGCAACTTATTGTAATAAACTTACATCAGAAATATTAGAAATTATACAAGTACATCACACTGGAAATGAGTTCAAAGGAAGAATATATCCTGATATTGAAAAATTACATGTTAATATGGCAAAATATTATGTAAAAGCATTTCAAGTATATTCGGCATTACAAGTAATAGAAAATACAGATATTTTTAGTTTTCATGATATTACTATTGAAGAACTGTTAAAATTACCAATTGTTATGTTGCAGCCTACAACAACATTTAACATTGCGTATAATTACGCAATTGAATTAAAACACGTGTACGAAGAAAAAGAGGCGCTTATGCATAATTTAGACAAAATGATAGAAAATGATACATTTCTTCTTTCTTTAGAAGAAATGGATAAATTGGTTTTAGAAACAAAAGAACAAATTTCTAAAATAAAATCGTACACAAAATTGTTGAATATATTGGAATTATATAATGAAAAAAAAATAATTGAAGATTTGAGAAATTATTTTCTATAGTTATAATATGCTCAATTTGTTCAGCAAGAGAGGTGGTTCACGCAAAAATCGCACATCCAAAAAAAATAGAAAGTCTAGACGTAGACGTTTCCGTGGTGGTCAAGGTGGGCCAGGTGCAGGTGATGTTTCTAAGTTAATGAGTAATGTTCAAATGAATAGTCGTCGTTAAGCCTTGACGACCCGTGTTCGTCGCTTTACTGGAGCTGGAGGAGCGGTTGTGTTTTCAGCAGCACCTGATTCGGGAGTAGAATCCGTTGCTGCCGCCTTACTGTATTCTGCATCAGGATCTTCGTCTTCTTCGTCGGAATCTGCAACTGTTACATTCATCGTTGAGCTGCTCTCTGCTGCTGCTTCAGGCATTACCTCTTCTTCGTCGTCTGGTGAAGATGTTGACATAGACATTGTCATTTGACATACACCAGGCATGAGCCGAGTCTTTGGCCGAACAATAATTTGAATTGGCTTACCAGTCAATCCAAACTTCCCACCAGCAAACCAAATTCCATTGAGTCGCACAAGACACTTGACTTCCGATCCCTTCGGAATCAATCCAGGTAGCTCAACACCTGTCTTCGGATAAATGAGCTCACTGCTCGTATTGTAGACTTCAATGTTCTTGAATTCACCGTCAAAGTACGCAAACTTGAGACGAATGGTAGGAGACTTTGCAGGATCTACTTCGCCAGTTTCCTTGTTCTTAGGAAACTTTACAAAGGGAGTCCAAAATTCTTGAAGCACTTCCTTGGACAACTGCTTGCCAAACCACTTCTTGGAATTCTTGAGAGCCTCGTCTAGAATAAATCGTTCCATATCAAGCATGTTCTGAGTGAATGCCACACACTTTTCTCCGCGGTTGAGCTGAAGTGTCATGTCATAGGTTGGCGGCTTGCCTTCATCAAACTGATTCGCATTTACACCATAGGTATCAGTCTCTGGAGTGACGAATGTGAAAATTGCACGGCGATTCTTGTCAAAGATTGCAACATTCTTTCCGCCACTTTTGTTTACTTTGGGTTCACCAAAGGAAACAGCAGGGACAACAGTGTTTGGCTGGGTAGCATCAATGAAGAGAGACATCTGGATATATTTATTATGTTGGTTTATTTAAATCAATTTTTTTTTCATAAAACCGCAATCGTGCAATTCTCAATTCTTCTTTAGTTAAAGGTATATCTTTTTCTTCTTCGGGTTGCAATGTGAATGCATTTTTATAAAATTCTTCCATACGTTCTTTGTCACGTTTTTCAGATTCATAAAATTCCAAATCTTGTTTTGTTTTCAGATCCATAATTAAAAATGAAATTGGTATAAAAAATATATCAATTTTATATGACTACGTGTAATACTCGGTGTCCTACTGGTTCACATAGATATAATGGTGAATGTATTCCTATTAAACGATGTGCGAATGGATCGCATCGCAAATGTGTACCGATTGCAGAATTACAAGGTAACGTAGAAAGGTTACAACTTCGTTCCAATGATAATGAATTGTTAAAAAGTGTCATTGCGGATTATGAAGTATTATATGAAGATTTATATAAACAAAAAGTAAAACAACAAGAACAATTAAATAATATATTAAGCCATATTCAAGAAATTCGCGAAAAAACATTTTTATCGGATGCTGGAATACAACATATGCGTCATGAAGAAGAACAATTATTAGGAAAATTAAAAGAAATTCAACAATCAGTACACAAAATTGTAAAAGAATAATATTTGTATAGTATATGGCAGCAGCAAGAATTGCGTATGATGAAATAGATCGCGAATTAACAGGGTTGAATACATCATTGGATGCATATGGTGTTTCACGTGCTGAGTTTCTAAGAGAATTACGAGTATTATTTGATGCATGGGTAGATACATTAGCTGATTGCCCTGCCGCTGACCGACCTGATGTAGCACGACAATTAGGAATTACCGAACGTGAATTAGATGATATTATAGATAAAATAAGAGCTATTAATGGACGTATACAAGGAAATAGCAATTTTGATGCTGAACGTGATAATATTATGAATTTTATAAATAGATATCGCGATGTATTAGCAAAAATTCCAGGTGTACCTAATCCTCCATTAGAACCAAGTGATGATGTTTTTGCAAGAGCTTCCCCTACTGCACGCGAGAGACTTGATAGATATGGTTATAGTAGAGGAGCAAGAGCACCTCCCACTTCTCCTTTTTTACCAGGTTCAGGTTCAGCTCCTTCTT
>Ga0208598_1000477_pt1 | contig 11087 bp, 7 predicted proteins | sample LakMenEpi22Jun12_FD_150726 | JGI IMG/M metagenome (GOLD analysis project Ga0208598, IMG submission 150726) | Freshwater microbial communities from Lake Mendota, WI - 22JUN2012 deep hole epilimnion (SPAdes) | ecosystem: Environmental > Aquatic > Freshwater > Lake > Epilimnion/Euphotic zone ... | reverse complement strand
TGTATTGGCGGCATTGGGAATCAGGAAATAATCTGAATCTGAGTTGCGGTAGGCGATTAAATCATCAATCACACCACCCTGGGAGTTACACATTAATGTGTACTGTGCTTGACCATCTATAATTTTGCTTAAATCATTAGTGAATTGTTCATTCAAAAAGTTTGTCGCACCTTTGCCAATTACCGATACTTTCCCTAAGTGAGAAACATCGAAAATTCCTACGTTATTTCGAACTGAGTTGTACTCTTCAATTGCACCAGTTTTTGGGTACTCAATTGGCATTAGCCAGCCACCAAAATCTGCCATCTTGGCGCTTAAGCCCTGGTGTTTGCCTACGATTGGCGAATTCTTCATTGGTTAAACCTACACTCCAAAAGCTGCTTTAAATGCATTAGTGATCCTAATTCTTAAACTCCAACTTCTAAGGTTAACGACACCGTAAAATATCCTCTAGGCTTAAGCAATTAAGTTGAGAACTTACCGAGTTAAATTGGAGTTAGAGTGGTTAAGGTAAAGCTAACTGAAAAGTTAGATAGTGAAATCTTAGTTGTTGGTTTTGGCACCGTCGATAAAAAGTTGAAGATCGAAGCCGGTCCATCTCAAATAGATACCGCCGCCCTGCTAGCCACATTAATTGCCATGGGAGCTAGTGGCAAAGCAGATGAAGTGATTAAGTTACCTGGTAAAAATTGCAAAATAATTGCCTTCACTGGCCTTGGTGAAATTGGATCTGGGATAGAGGTTGAAACTTTACGGAGGGCAGCAGGGGCTGCCGCCAGAGAATTATCCGGCAATAAAAGCGCTTGCTTTGCATTACCTAGTAAATCAGTAGTTGAGATTTCAGCTATCGCCGAGGGTGCATGCCTTGGCTCTTATTCATTCCATGAATTTAAAGGAAATAGTAAGGATGACAATAAGCAAGCACTTTCACAGGTAAGTGTTTTGACTAAATTTGCCACTACCGCGCAAGCTAAAGAGGCCGCAAAGCGTGCTGAAATAATTGCCGAACAAACTTTCTTAGTAAGAGATCTAATTAATACCCCGCCTAGTCACTTAACTCCAATCTCTTTCTCTGAAAAAATTAAAAAGTTAGCTGGCAAATATGGTGTAAAGATAGAGATCCTCAATGCATCTGCTCTTAAAAAGGGGGGGTTTGGTGGAATCATTGGTGTTGGTCAGGGATCGGTAAATCCACCATGCCTTGTGCACCTTTCTTACAAACCCACTAAACCAAAAAAGAGATTTGCCTTTGTTGGTAAGGGAATTACTTTTGATACTGGCGGCTTGGCATTAAAGCCAGCAAATGGCATGGAGGCAATGAAGGCAGATATGTCTGGTGCAGCTGCAGTTGTAGCAGCTGTGTTTGCAATTGCCCAGTTAAAACTGCCAGTTGCCGTAGATGGTTGGGCGCCACTTGCAGAAAACATGGTCAGCGACACTGCAACTAGGCCAAGTGATGTAATTACTATTTATGGCGGTAAAAGTGTTGAGGTATTAAATCCAGATGCTGAAGGTCGATTAGTACTTGCCGATGCTTTGGTAAAAGCAACCGAAGTTGGCAAGAAATCTGGTGGGCTGGATGCAATAATTGATGTTGCGACATTAACTGGTGCTCAGGTTGTGGCATTAGGTACTAGAACATCGGCGGTAATGACAAATGATGATCAATTATGTGATCAATTTTTAAGTGCATCTGCAATTTCAGGTGAGCAATTTTGGCCAATGCCACTACCAGTTGAATTACGAGCATCCCTTGATTCACCAATTGCTGATATTGCAAATATTGGCGAGCGCATGGGTGGGATGCTGGTAGCTGGTTTGTTTCTGAAAGAGTTTGTTGATCCACAAATTCCATGGCTACACCTAGATATTGCAGGCCCGGCCTTTAACACTGGCGCAGCACATGGCTACACGCCGGTGGGCGGAACTGGAATTGCTCTTCGATCCCTGGTTTGCCTGGCTGAGTTGGCTTGCTCACAGCCGTAACAGGCTAAATCTGCGCCGTAAGGGACAACTACAAATTCGTGGCAAGATTACCTCATGGCCGATTTTGATTTAGTAATTCTAGGAGGCGGCTCTGGCGGATACGCCGCAGCACTTCGGGCCTCACAATTAGGTCAAAAAGTAGTGCTAATTGAAAAAGATAAATTAGGCGGCACCTGCTTACATAAAGGTTGCATTCCCACCAAGGCTTTATTACATGCTGGTGAGATTGCTGATAACACCCGCCACGCTGGTGAGTTTGGCGTAAAGGCTGACTTTCACGCTATGGATATGAGTGCGGTTAATTCATATAAAGATGGTGTAATTGCTAAATTACATAAAGGCTTAGAGGGTTTAGTTAAATCTAGAAATGTTACCTATGTGCAAGCGGCTGGTAAATTAATTTCAAATAACACAGTTGAGGCCGGGGGCACAAAGTACACCGGTAAAAATGTAATTTTAGCTACTGGTTCATATCCAAAGACGCTGCCAGGGCTTGAGATTGATGGCAAACAGATTATTACCAGCGAGCAGGCAATCAAATTAGATTATGTTCCTAAATCGGTAATTGTGTTAGGCGGCGGAGTTATTGGTTGTGAGTTTGCTTCCGTATGGAAATCATTTGGTTCTGAGGTAACAATCATTGAAGGCCTACCCCACTTGGTGGCATTAGAGGATGAATCCTCCAGTAAGCAATTGGAAAGAGCATTTCGTAAACGGGGTATTAATTTTGAATTAGGTGTTAAATTTAAATCTGCTACTAAAAACAAAAAAGATGTAAAGATAGTACTTGAGGATGGAAAAGAGTTTTCAGCTGAAATCCTGCTAGTTGCAGTCGGCAGAGGCCCAGTCTCGCAAGGTTTAGGTTATGAAGAGGCTGGAATCAAGCTGGACCGCGGCTATGTGTTAGTCGATAACAAGTGTCGAACTAATGTTGCTGGAATTTGGGCAGTTGGCGACTTAATTCCAACCCCACAATTAGCTCATGTTGGTTTTGCCGAAGGAATTATGGTGGCCGAGGAGATTGCCGGCTTAAATCCAAGATCGATAAATTATGATGGTATCCCCCGCGTCACCTACTCTGAACCAGAGGTGGCATCAGTTGGCTTAAGCGCAATCGCTGCTAAAGCTGCTGGACATGATGTAGTGGAGTTAAATTATGATTTGGCTGGTAATGGCAAGGCTAATATTTTAAAGACTGCCGGATCGGTAAAGTTGATTGCTAAGAAAAATGGCCCAGTGTTAGGAATTCATATGGTTGGCTCTCGAGTAGGTGAACTACTTGCTGAGGCACAATTAATTTTTAATTGGGAAGCTGATGCAAATGATGTTGCCCAACATATCCATGCTCATCCAACACTTTCAGAGGCAATGGGTGAAGCTCATCTAGCCTTGGCTGGCAAGCCACTACATGCACATGGTTAAAGGAGTTAGCCGATGACATTCTCACTTACGATGCCAGCACTTGGTGAATCAGTAACTGAAGGAACTGTTACTAGATGGCTTAAAAAAGAGGGCGATCAAATTGCAATCGATGAGCCATTACTAGAGGTATCAACTGACAAAGTAGATACTGAGATCCCATCTCCAGTTGCAGGAGTGTTACAAAAAATTGTTGTGCAAGTTGATTCAACTGTTGCAGTTGGTGCCGAGCTTGCAGTTATATCTGAATCAGGTGCGGCCGCCCCACAAAAAATTTCTGAACCAGTAAAAGTTGTTGAGCAACCAAAAGCTACCGCACCAACTGCGCCAGTTGCTGCAGCAACAGTTGCTGCTCCAACACCTGCTACGCCAGCTACCTCTGGCGCCACAATTGTTGCGATGCCAGCACTTGGCGAATCAGTAACTGAAGGAACTGTTACTAGGTGGTTAAAAAATGTTGGCGATCAGATAAATGCCGATGAAGCACTGCTTGAAGTTTCAACCGATAAAGTCGATACTGAAATTCCATCCCCAGTAACCGGTACATTATTAACAATTGATGTGCCAGTTGATTCAACTGTTGCAGTTGGCGCACGACTTGCTTCCATTGGAGTTTCTGGCAGCACACCTGTTGTTGTTGCAGCTGTAGAAAAACCAGCTCCGATTGCACCTGTGGTTACTGCTGCACCAGTTGCTGCTGCTCCAGTAATTTCCAAACCTTCACAACCACCAGTTGCTGCTGCTCCAGTAGTTAATTCAGCTAGACCAGATGATTCCTATGTGACACCAATAGTTAGAAAGCTTGCCGCTGAAGCTGGTGTAAACCTTTCTACCATTAAAGGCACAGGTGTTGGCGGTCGAATTCGTAAAGAGGATATTTTGGCAGCTACGCCAAAAGCAGCAGCTACGCCAACTGCTCAAGTTATGGCATCTGCAAATACCACTGCCAAATCTTCAGTTATCACCTCACCACTTCGTGGCACAACGGTAGGAATGACTAGGTTAAGAAAAGTTATTGCAGATCGAATGGTTGAATCGCTAAAGATTTCAGCTCAACTTACCACCGTAGTTGAAGTTGATGTCACAAAGATTGATCGCTTAAGAAATGCCGCAAAGGCCGCCTTTGAATCGCGCGAAGGGGTTAAATTAACTTTTTTACCATTTTTTGCAGTTGCCATATGTGAAGCACTAAAGCAACACCCAGTTTTAAACTCCTCTGTTGAGGGTGACCAAATTACTTACCACGCTGCAGAGCACCTAGGTGTTGCAGTTGATACAGATCGTGGTTTATTAGTCCCAGTAGTTAAAGATGCAGGTGACTTAAATATGGGTGGCATTGCTAGAAAAATTGCAGATGTAGCGGCCCGAACTAGAGAGAATAAAATTACGCCAGATGAATTAGGCGGCGGTACATTCACGCTAACTAATACTGGATCAAGAGGAGCGTTATTTGATACCCCGATCATCAACCAACCTCAGGTGGCAATTTTGGGCTTAGGTGCAGTTGTTAAACGACCAATGGTGGTTAAGGGTGCCGATGGTGGAGAAACAATCGCCATTAGATCAATGGTTTATTTAGCTCTCTCATATGATCACCGGGTAGTTGATGGTGCAGATGCTGCTCGATTCTTAGTTACCCTAAAAGAAAGACTTGAAGAAGGTCGTTTCGAATCTGACTTAGGATTGTAATTTGCAAAGCATTAAGAAAATTGCAGTTACCGGATCATCTGGGTTAATTGGTAGTGCACTGGTGGCACAATTGAAAGCAAATGGCTATCAAGTTCAAAAAATTGTAAGAAGACCAACCAGGGCAACTGATGAAGTTATCTGGGATCCAATTAAGGGCCAGATTGATCTAGCGGCATTAGAAGGTGTTGATGCAGTATTTCACTTAGCAGGTGCTGGCGTTGGCGATAAAAGATGGAGTGCTGCTTATAGATCTGAGATTTTAAACTCGAGACTGCTTGGCACAACCACAATCGCAAATGCTTGCCAACAATTACAAACTAGCGTCTTTATTTCCGCCAGTGCAATTGGCTATTACGGTGAGACTGGAAATCGCGCAGTTACTGAAACTGATAAAGGTGGTACGGATTTCTTATCAGTTGTTTGTCGAGAATGGGAAGCAGCGGCAGATCTAGCACCGAGTGTTAGAACTATAAAACTGCGCACTGGTTTAGTTTTAGATCCAACTGGCGGCGCCTTGGGAAGAATGTTGCCAATATTTAAGTTTGGTTTTGGTGGAAAGTTAGGCTCAGGTAAACAGTGGTGGTCTTGGATTACCTTGCATGATCAAATTAGAGCAATGATATTTTTAATGAACTCCAAATTAGAGGGTGCGGTGAATTTAACTTCACCAAACCCTGTTACCAATCAGGAATTTACCGCTGCATTGGCAAGAGTTTTAAATAGACCTGCCATATTTCCAGCACCAGCCTTTGCATTAAAAGCGGTGCTTGGCGGTTTTTCTAGTGAAGTATTAGGCTCGAAAAGAGTCATACCTAAAGTTTTAACCGACGCTAAATTTGAATTTGAATACCAGCATGTTTCAGCTGCACTTACTGCATTAGTTGATTAATTTTATTTGCAACTAATTCACCAGTTTGCATGGCACCTTGCTGGGAAGGAATTCCCATATGATCACCAATCACAAATAACCAGTCATTGATCTGTAATTTACTTACTTTTTTCTTACCCGGTAAATGTAGTGGCAGCGAATGTTGAATTTCATATCTAGCAACACTCTCCCAACTGCTTGTATTGGTATGCCATAATTTTCCAAGCTCATCTTTAAACTCTTTTTCAGTTATCTTAGTTAATGAGGTAGCTGAAACTAGGCTCTTGCCAACTGGCGCATAATTTTTAGAAACCTCGCTCATAACAATTGAATTGACCAGTTTAGAATTTTTTGAAATCACAAGATTTTTAGAATTAGCTATTTTTTCATCAGTTGAAAAGTAAGTGGTCGTACTAGATAGCATTTGTGGCGTGCTCAGATTAGTAACTAATTTTGAGGCAGAGATTGAGTCTGTTGCCACCACAATATACCTTGCCTGATAACTTGTTTTACTAGTACTTACACAGTTAGCTGTAATGCTCTCAACTTTTTCACTTAATGCAAGATTTTTTATGGGTTTTGCAAGTGCTTTAGGAAACTCTCCAACTCCAAGTGCTGGAACACCAGGTAGGGATTTCACAAAACTTTGCAATATCTCCTGAACTACATCGGCAGCAATTTGTCGTGGATCTGTCAGTACCACTCCGGATAAGAACGGCTCTAGGGCGGCTTGATATAGATTTGAAAATCTACTCACATACATACCAAACTCTCTAGAATTTGATACCTTTTTGCTAAATACAAAATTTAAAAATCGAAGTTTCTCACTTACTGAACCAATTTTGTTTGATAACGATCCCAATGAATATCCGATATTTAGATTTAAATCATCAATTCTTATCTTGCTCGATATTTTTTTAAAATCTAATTGATTTATTACTCCACTCTTTGCCACCTGTGGGTACTTTGGATTAATGACTTGAAAGCCTCGATCGCAGATATATCCATCAACTACATCACTTTTAACTCTGCCACCGACCTGATTGGTTGCTTCAAGCAAGAGTACAGATTTACCAAGCTTCTCTAATTGTCTACTTGCAGTTAAGCCTGATAAGCCAGCACCAATAACAATGCAATCAAAATCCATGCTATCTAAATGATATTTCTCGCGCCTTGTCGATAATTTCAGCCACACTAAGTGCTTCATCGGTAGTGACGGGCCAAACTCCTCCTGACAAAGCTTGTTTCACCTGAATATAAAATAATGAATAATTACCATCGACACTTGGGTAAGAAATTACTTTATCTCCAAGGTGTAAAAATGCTTCACTCTTTGTACTTTCTGACCACTGGCCACCCTTTGGATACTTACCACTTCTTAAAAGTGGCTCTTGCGGATCTAAATCATTAATGATCAATGAGCCCTTATCGCCAGTAACTCTAATTCTTGGTCCTGGTGCGCCATTAATGGCACTTGCAGAAAGATAAGAGTCAACACCACTTTCGTGTTTTAAAACTAAAGTTATATCGTCATCAGATCCTCCTCTTATTGAACGAACTGATGATGAAATTAGCTCTGCTGGACCAAACCAATCGAGCGCGGTAGATACCAAATGCGGCTGGAGGTCTAACAGATTTCCTCCCCCTTCACTTGCTGTCTGGCTCTCTCGCCAGGACCCAGGGGTTAACTCTGGTTTAAATCTTTCAAATCTTGAATCAAGTCTAAAAATATTACCTAAGGTTCCCTCTTTAATAATTTTCTTAATTGTCAATGCATCGCTATCCCACTTACGATTGAAATAAGTTGTAACGGGAACATTTACCTGCTTTGAAAAATCAATGATTTCTTTAGTCTCTTTAAGCGTTCGTCCCATTGGTTTATCAACTACAACTGGTACACCTGCTTTTAAACCAGCGATTGCCTGTGAGGCATGAGCATTATTTGCAGATGCTACAACTAAAAGATCTAGATTTAACTTAAGCAACTCTTCAATACTTTCAACCACACTAATCTCAGGAAAATCTGAAATAGCAGCTGCTTTGCGATCTGGCTTTGTGGTTAGTGTGCCGGCAACATCAAACTCTGCAGCCTTAAGTAAGGGTGCATGAAAATAGCGCCCAGCTAGGCCATATCCTGCAATACCAACCCTAGGCGCCATTTTTAAAAATGTCCTACTTAATGTTTTCGTACTGCAATTTAGATGGCCACCAGATCTTTGGACCAATTACATGCACCAGTGCTGGTACTAATAGAGATCGAACAATGATTGTGTCTAGGAGTACGCCAAAGGCAACTGCAAAACCTAATTGCGCTAAGAAAACCAGCGGCAAGACACCAAGCACAGCAAAGGTAGCTGCTAGAACAATTCCAGCTGAAGTGATCACGCCACCTGTCACAGTTAACCCTTTGATTACACCTCTTCTAGTGCCAAGTTTTATAGATTCTTCTCTTACTCTTGTCATTAAGAATATGTTGTAGTCAATACCTAACGCTACTAAGAAAATAAAGGTAAATAGTGGGAAGGAAGCATCGGCTCCTGCAAAATTAAATACATGCTCAAAAACTAATTGGCACACACCTAAAGTTGCCATAAATGAAAGCACAACTGTGAGCAGTAACAATGCAGCTGCCACAATACTTCTAAGCAGTAATCCTAGGATTATTCCAATTATCACTAAGACTACTGGGATAATTATTCGATTATCGTGCCTGGAAGCTACATCTGTGTCATATTGAACAGCTGTGCCACCGCCAACCAAAATTTCCTTATCAACTGCATGCACAGCCTCTCGAATTACTGGAATCGTATTTCTAGCCTCAACAGAGTCTGGTGCCACTTTCAAGGTAGCGTTGAGTAATACCTTTCCTTCGACCACCTTTACCGGTGGCGTAGGTAGGCCAGGAATTTTCTGCCCAGCAACTACTGGTTCAACCGAAGAAATATTTTCGACAGTAAGTAGTGCAGCGGTAGCACGAGCTACATCATCCTGCTTTACAACTATTTCAACTGGTGAGCCTTCGCCACTTGGAAAGTGCTCTCCCAATCTTTCTAAACCTATTACCGAGTCAGTTTTTTTAGTAAAGGCCTCAGTATTTGCAAGTCCATCAGCTTTTAAGGTGAAAGAAAAGCCGGCTAGCACTGTCAGTAAGAGTGCAGTGGAGATCCAAATTCTCTTTGGATTTCGTTCAACTGCATTACCAATCTTTGCCCAGGTACCACTTAACTGTTCATCTACATCATCAAATCTTGGAATCTTTGGCCAAAATATCCATCTACCAAAAACTACTAATAGCGCTGGTAAAAAGGTCAACACCGTTAACATGGATGCAGCCACACCAATTGCACCTACTGGGCCTAACCCACGATTTCCAGATAAATCACTTAACAATAAAACTAATAAGCCAGCAATAACTGTTGAACCAGATGCCAATATCGGTTCAAATACACCACGCAATGAGACTCTCATCGCCTCATATCGAGATTCATGATGATGTAACTCTTCTCGGTATCTTGCAATTAGTAAGAGTGCATAATCGGTTGCAGCTCCTAATACCAAAACCGAAAGAATTCCTTGTGATTGCCCATTTAGATCCAATAAATCAGCCTTTGCTGCAAAGTAAACAATTGTGCCAGCAAGTGAGAGTGCCGTAATAGCCGAGAAAAGTGGCAGGATCCAAAGTAATGGAGATCTATAAACCACAATTAATATGATCGATACAACTAACAAAGTTGTCAGCAACAAGGTTGAATCGATTGATCCAAATGCGCCGAACAAATCAGCAAAAATTCCGCCAAAGCCGGTGACATGAGTGGTTAACTCTTGGGCTTCAAAGTTCTTCTTTAAATCCTCGCGCATAAAATCTATCAGCAAAGATAATGTAGGTTTTTCTTCAACCCGCTGCTCAATTATCTCCGAGTTCAAAGAGATATTTACGAGTGCAGCCTTTCCATCCGCAGAAGGAATTGCTTGAATTGGAAAGCCTGGGACAAAGTAGGTAGAAAGTGGTTTACCAGTTTCTGGTAATACTTCATTTCCAATTCGATCTAGATAGTTTTGAATTTTTGCCAAGTTTGCTGGGTTTGTTGCCGGATTAACATCACCTAGGAATAAAAGTAGGGTTGGAATTTGGTCATTATCGCTATCAGAGAATTTAATTGTGATTTTGCTAGCTAAAGTCGATTCGGCGCTATCTGGTAAAAATGCTGCATTATCATTTTCTTGAACTGTCGAAAGTTTTCCAAAGGTCGGACCCGCCACAGATGAGATTCCAAGCCAAGCGATAATCATGACAATCGCTAGCCAAAGTGGCTTGCGACCTTTTACTGTGCTTTTTGCTTTACTTTTTCCGACCATGGGTTTAGCAGCCTTTCTAAAAACTTAAGTAGGTAAGGGGTGAAATCTATCAGCGATGCCATTTTGCTCACACCAACCGCGATACTAGGCGTCTTCTTTAGCCAAATATTCACCCAGCAATTAGGCTTACCTTGTGAATTCAATCATGACCATTAATAGATCACTACATGTTGATCAATTAGGGGTAATTGATTATCTGCAAGCTTGGCAGTTGCAAAAGGATATTCAAGAAAAGGTTATCTCTGGCCAATCTCCAAATACATTGTTATTACTTGAGCACCCCTCGGTTTATACCGCAGGCCGACGAACCGAGTTATCTGATCGACCAGTCGATGGCACAGCAGTAATTGATGTTGATCGCGGTGGAAAAATTACCTGGCATGGCCTTGGTCAAATAGTTGGCTATCCAATAATCAAATTAAAAAATTCAACCGATGTAGTTGGCTTTGTAAGAGAGTTAGAAAATGCCTTAATTCAGGTTTGTAGCGAGTTTGGTATTCAAGCTCAAAGATATTGTGAGCGCAGCGGTGTTTGGATACGAGATGCAAAAGGTGATCGGAAGATTGCAGCAATCGGTCTTCGGGTAGCAAAGGGAGTCACAATGCATGGCTTTGCGCTAAACGTTAACCCAGATCTTTCCGCCTATGACCAAATCATTCCTTGTGGAATTTTGGATGCCAAAGTTACATCTTTGTCAGTTGAGCTAAATAGACCAATTTCAATTTCAGAGGTGATGCCAATTTTACAAAAACATATCAATCCAATGCTA
>Ga0208598_1000464_pt1 | contig 11241 bp, 18 predicted proteins | sample LakMenEpi22Jun12_FD_150726 | JGI IMG/M metagenome (GOLD analysis project Ga0208598, IMG submission 150726) | Freshwater microbial communities from Lake Mendota, WI - 22JUN2012 deep hole epilimnion (SPAdes) | ecosystem: Environmental > Aquatic > Freshwater > Lake > Epilimnion/Euphotic zone ... | reverse complement strand
CCAACTCGACACAGTTTGAGGAAATAATTCGGAAGGGTAGCCAAGCGGTTTACGGCACCTGACTTGAAATCAGACGTGGGGGCAACCTCACCGTGAGTTCGAATCTCACCCCTTCCGCCAAAAATTATGGAATTCATACAAAAAATTAAACAATACAAAGATGTTTTAGATACCGAGACGTTTGATATTCTCGATCGTTATCTCAGACAACCCAAATGGGCGTTGAGCGTTAGTGATCCCAAATATAGTCCTCATAAAGTATTTTGGGGGATGCGTTTAGATGATGAACCTTTCTTCAATAAGAAAGTGTTTTCCGTTGTTGAGGAGTTAACAGGAAAAAAATTTATCACAACAAGCATACTTGCCAACGCTCAATCAACATTACAAGATGGTGCTCCTCATGTTGATAGTGAATCAACAGATACTTACACTTTTATTCTTTACGCGAATAAAACATGGGACTATCAATGGGGCGGTCAAACAATCTTTTTTGATAGATATAGGTACGAAGATTCAGAAGAAGTGATGAATAGCGATAGTGTTTACAGTGTATATCCGATACCGAACACTGCAGTATTTTTTCCGTCAAATATGGTCCACTTTGGAAGTTCTCCAAGTAGAGATTTTTATGAGATGAGGTACACAATCGCATATCATTTGAAAGAAATATAATGCCCACATGGTGGAATTGGTAGACACCCTGGTCTTAGAAGCCAGTGCCAAAAGCGTGGGGGTTCGAGTCCCTCTGTGGGCACCAATTTGGTGCTGATATGTTTGATTTTTTACAACATTCGGATTATTTGAATGCCAGAAATAACGAAGATTATTATCACTTCGGAAAACTTTCTGTTCCAACTCCAGATTGGGTAGATATATTACAAGAGTTTGATCGCGAATACAAAATTCATTTATATAATAACGATAAAGAAATCTTCAAGTATCAAGACAGATTAGGATTTGTACTGCATCAATCGCAACAGATTCCTATTGTTGGTAAGTTTTTAGAAGCAGTGAGTAAATCTCATCACAGAGATCGCCAACACTTCACGGCACTCACATATATAAGTTTAAGCACAGAATCTGCCACTTATGGACGTCATAGTGATGTAATGGATGTATGGTGTTGGCAGATGACTGGTTATACTTTATGGAAAATAGAAGGAAGATATCGTAATTTTGAAAAGGTGCTAGAACCTGGAGAACTTGTTTATGTTCCTCGAGGTATGTGGCATGATACAAAACCAATGACGCCAAGAGCAGGATTGTCGTTTGGATCTGAAAACATATGGTGATTTATGAAAGAATATGTTCGTGGATTGTATACTGATCATACAAATTTAAACATTCCTGAATTGAAACAAACATGTCATGCAATGTATGAAATCATACTTTCCAACTTCAATGACGGCGATCAATACAATGGGAACATTGGTCTTCATGAAAGTATTTTTCAGAAATATAACTTTTTAATGTATCCATTTCCTGAGATTCGAAGTTTATATTTCGAAATTCAGAAAATGTTCTATAACTCATTAAATTTGTATTCTGATCCTCCTGAAAATCATAACTGGTTCATTCAGTGTTGGTTGAATTTTTATTTCAAAGACGATTTTATTGATTGGCACAATCATGATTGGAATATGAATCGACCTGAGCATTTTCCAAAAGCGTGGCATGGTTTTGTTTGCGTTGATACTGAACCAAATTCTAAAACATCATACAAATGGAAAGGTGTTGAGAATATCATTGACGTAGAAAGTAAAGATGGATTGATTGTTATGGGTATTAGTGATGGCGATGCGCATAGAAGTTCCGCATGGTCCTTTTCGCATCCAAGAATCACGATTGCCTTTGATATCGTTCCAGAACAAAACATTGTTTTAAATGGTCCTCAAAAATTAGCAGAGGCTTTGTGTAATGATCCCCAAAATCAGTTGGTTGGTTATAAAAACCACTGGATTCCGATTTAATGGAGTATAAAATGAACGAATACAACTATCCTTATGTTTTTAATCCTGGAATGATTTCTGGGAAAATTCCAGAAACTCTTTTCAGAGAATTAATGAGTTTCTACACACTCCCAACTGCCAAAGAGACGCCACTAGAAAATACCTCATTTAAGTATCACTTACCATTTAATGATGGTTTAAATGACTATTTGCAAGACATGTATTCAAATTGGTGCAAAGCATTCGAAGTTGAATACACTGTAATGGATTTGCAGGTTTGGTCTCAGATTCTGAATAAGAATGACTATGTTTCTTTAGAATCACATAAAGGTTCAGCAGTATCATTTATTCTTTGGATTCAGATTCCAGATAAAGGAGAAAAACTTGTATTGACTTATTCTCAATACAATGGATCAATCTGTAATAATCCAATTGAAATTGATAAATCATATCAAGGAACCATGATCATGTTTCCTGCAGGAATCTCATATTCTGTTTTCCCTAGAGTCGAAGAACGAGAAGAGCGAATCGCAATTTGCGGATATATTGCAACAGCATAATAAATGAGTAAATTCACGATACCAAAACTCTATAATCCAGGAATTCTTCTTGGTAAACTTCCTCAGCCGTTATATGAAACGATGCTGAGAGTTGTGCATAGTGAAGAAGCCAGATCAAACTCATTAAGTCATGATCTTGTTGGCAGTATTGATGATGAGTTTGCAACACCTTATGTGCCAGAATTTATACAATATATTTCAGAAATGTATGAAGAATGGAGAACAACATACTGCACAGAGGTTGCAGAATATTCAATTGGTCCTGTTTGGACTAATTACATGAAGAAAGGCGAGTTCAATCCAAATCACTCTCACCCTGGAGCACTTGCTGTGTTTGTTGTTTGGATGCAAATTCCATATGATATTGAAGAAGAAATGAATTATTCTTCTTATAACAATCCAAACTATTCTTCGAAAAATTCGTGTTTTGACTTCACTTATGCAACACTTGACGGTACAATAAGAAATGAGGCTATATTCGTAGATAAGAATCATGAAGGCACTATTATGATGTTTCCATCCACACTTATTCATTGCGTTTATCCATTTAGAACAAGTGATGGTGAGAGGATTTCTATTGCGGGAAACATTTATAAAAAATGAAGACAGTATTAGATCAAGTTAAAATTTACGAAAACGCATTTTCTCAAGAAGAATTTAATGAGGGGATGTCTTGGGTTTCAAAGGCGAGATGGAAATCTAATCAAAGCAATCAAAAAGATGGCATTGATAATGATTGGGTTTCTCCAAATATTGAATCATACTCACCCACTATCCGTCGATTTTGGGGTGCAGGTAGAATGTGGCACAAAGAAGAATTTTTCAATACGGTATGTTTAAATCGTATCAGAGAAATTACAGGCGAACCAACTTTAGAATTAAATCATTTATTGCTGAACGGACAAACTGCGTGTCAAGATGGAGATCCGCATTTCGATAGTGAAATTGAAAATGCATACACATTCATTTGGTTTCTAAACCCATATTGGGATTTTAGATGGGGCGGGCAGTTCGTTGCATTCGATCGCTACATTGATCCTGATACAAATGAAACCATAGTGCTGGATAAAAGTAAACATGTAACAGTGTTTCCAATGCCAAATTTGTGCGTATTCTTTCCAGCAAACATAATTCACTTTGCATTTGGTCCAACTAAAGATTTTAGCGGAATGCGAATTTCAATGGCTTTTAAATTATATAAAAAAACTGAGGAATCAACATGAGTTACACTGTGGGAATTATTGGTAAAGGATTTGTTGGTGGTGCCATGTATGAAAATTTTAAAGATGTTTTCAATACACTGGTTTGGGATACGGATGAAACAAAACGCACTGTTGCAACATTTCGAGAATTTGTTGATAAATCCGACATTATTTTTGTTTGCGTTCCAACACCAAGTAGACAAGATGGTTCATGCGACATCAGCATTGTTGGTTCTGTGATTGACGACATTGCTCAAGTTGATCGCCGCAAGTATGTTGTCATTAAGTCAACTGTAACTCCAGGAACAACTGAACGTCTTGCATCTGATTTTCAGATGACGATCGGATTTAATCCAGAGTTTTTGACAGAAGCAAAGGCATATAATGATTTTCGAACTCAACCACTCATTGTGATTGGAGCAGATGATCCAGGTATCGCAACAGTCATGACTCAGCTTTATTATGAATTTAATAGCAAAGTTGATAATGTTGCGCATGTGATTCAAAGAACGACAAAAGAAGCAGAACTCTTTAAATATCTTGCAAACTGTTTCTTGGCAACTAAAGTCACCTTTGCAAACGAATTTAAAACTTTGTGTGATTCAATTGATGTTGATTATAACAAGATCTCTGAACTCGCTGTTCTGGATAAACGTTTGGGTCACACTCACTGGAGAGTTCCAGGACCTGATGGTAAACTTGGATTTGGTGGATCTTGCTTTCCGAAAGATACCGCAGCACTATTAAATTATTGCGAAGAAAATGGTATTCAGTTATGGCTTCTAACAGAAGCAGTTTATATCAACGATGATCTTCGCGATGGAAATATGTTTAAGTCTTTTGAGATTGTTGAAAATAAATGATTTCTGTTATTGTTCCCACAATGTGGAAACATCCACCATTCTTGGAATTTTTCAAGAGTTTGGTTCACATCGGATGCATTGGTGAACTCATCATCATCAATAACAATAAACAAGAAACTCCCAACGACTTGATTTTTTCTCATCCGAAGGTTAGAATACATAACTCAGAATCAAATTTATATGTTGCTCCCTCTTGGAATTTGGGAGCAAATCTTGCACAATTTGAGCATCTGGCTTTTTTGGGAGATGATGTGTTTGTAAACATCAACATCTTTCGAAAGGTTGATGATTTTTTATCGCAAGATGTTGAAGACAACGTTGGTATTGTGGGAACTGTCTTTCGATATGAAGGTGACGACACATACCAACGCTTTTACAGAGATGGAAATATTGATATAATTTATATCCATGAAGGCGAGGTCGGAAAACGACCTAGTGCAGCGGGAATGGGGAATTTGTTTTTCATCAAGAAAAAGCATTGGAAAGAAATACCATTCGTTAAGATATTTCACGGCGAAATACTACAATGGAATCGATTGGATCCGATTAAAAAAAATTATGTTGTGGTGAATTGTGATACGGATACACCATGGCATACTACTTGGAAAAATTTAGCAGAAGGAGTTGATCCGAATTTTAACCGAATTCAGTTACAAGATCAAGAATATTGTGAAAGTGTTAAATTCTATTTTGAGTGATAAATAATTAAAACTAGAGATTAATATGAGTTTAGTATTAGTTGTAGACAAAGGTGGAATGCCGAAAGACTGGGTGAACTTTGAAATGGCGGCATGTTACTATGCCAAAAAGAAAGTTATCTGGGAATTAGGCGAAAAGATGAAAACCATGCTCGGTGGTCACAATGAGCATGGCGAACAATCACGCATTGATATTTCTTGCATCATTGGCGTAAGTGGTCCATTGCTAGGTGACAAATTCTACAATCAACAAACTAAATTTGCTGATCGAATGACATTATATGCTCGAGATTGGCATATCTGCGCTTATTGTGGAGATGAGTTTAGCACTAGCCAATTAACTATTGACCATGTTATGCCTAAATCTCGCGGTGGTGGGAATCAATGGAACAATTGCGTTACATCATGTCGGGCGTGTAACCATAAGAAAGGTGACAAAACGCCAGAAGAAGCGAAGATGCATCTGCTTTATGTTCCCTATGCACCAACTGTACATGAGCGCATTCTTTTAAAGAATCGTAGAGTGCTTGCTGATCAAATGGAATATTTAAAAGCAAGCATCCCAAAGAACAGTCGTGTTTGGAGAAATTAGTGGATTTTCTCTCACAAATTAAAGAATTTGAAAACGTTTTTAATCAGGAAGAATTAGAACTCATTGACAACATGTCTTGCCGTCCAAAATGGGAAATGGCTATCAGTGGATCCTCTCCAAAAAGACCATTTTGGCGAATGAATCTAATGAATGATGAGTTGTTCACTCAAACTCTCTTTCAGAAAGTTTTACAGACGACTCAATTAAATGCAACGTTGAATGACGTATACTTTAACGCTACAACGACTTCAATGTCTTCAAGCGTTCATGTTGATGCTCATGATGAGGATGTAAATGTTTTCCTTGTTTATATGAACAAAGAATGGAATATTGAATGGGGCGGTCAGACAGTATTCATAAATAGACATTACAGTAAACAACAAGATGGTCTCGTTGGAAATAACGCAACAAAGATATTTTATCCTAGATATAATTCTGCGTTGCTGTTTAAAGGATATATCGCGCATTTTGCCGAAGCACCAACGAGATACTTCGAAGGATTTAGAATAACATTAGCATATAGGTTTAAAGTTTTATGAGCACTGGTGGAAAAGGAAGTAAACCACGCCCATTGAGCGTGCCAAGAAAACAATTTGATGAAAACTGGGAACGCATCTTCGGTCAGAAGAAGCAACCGAAACAAAAAACTGCGGGGTAGACTAGAGGTCAAGTCACTGGACTCATAATCCAGTTTCCGTTGGTTCGAATCCAACCCCCGCTACCATTTTGGAGTTATTATGAAAGCAATCGTATGGTCGAAAACAAATTGCCCCTACTGCGTAAGAGCAGTCAATCTTTTAAATTTAAAGGGGTACTTCATTGAAGAACGAAAGTTGGAATTTGGGTGGACTAAAGAGCAACTTCTTGAGTCAGTTCCAAATGCAAGAACAGTTCCTCAGATTTTTCTTGACGATGAGTATATTGGCGGTTATGATGACCTTGTGAAACACTTTGAGGTGAAAAATGGAACAACTTGATATGTTTGAAGAATTAAAGCCAAAGATCTACGAAAGCCCAGACAAAGGCAAAACTGTTTACGAAAGAGATTTTGGCGCAGAACCATCAACTCGTCGAGTTGTAAAGACTTCTGTGCAACAGCAGTGGGAAATTGTAACTAAAGAGTGATAAATTTGTGAAAATTCTATTTCATGCTGAGCAGTTAAATTATCGCGGAACAACTAACTCCATTCTAGAGTATGCTCACTACAATCAAGAAATTTTGGGAAATGAGAGCGTCATCGTATATTCTCAAGAAAATCCTGAAGGTTTAGATGTTGGAAGTGTTCCTGCAGTCATCGATGATGTGAGTAAAAAATTTAAACTCCTCACATACAATGACAACAATCATTTAAACGAAATTGCTTCAGGATACGATCTTTTCTACAGTCAACGTGCTGGTGAACGAGTTGACTCTCACACAAAAAGAGAAAATGCAGTAATCACATCAACAAAGATGGGTGTGCATTGTGTGTTTCAATGGTACGACCCTCATGGTGATGTGTATGCGTATATCTCTGAGTGGATGTCGCATAACGTTTCTAAAATGTACAATGCCCCTGTTCATCCATGGGTTCCATATATTGTAGATTTACCAGAGCCAGATTACGATACAAGAACTGCTCTTGGTATTCCAAAAGATAAATTTGTCATTGGAAGATTTGGTGGTTACAAAACATTTGACTTACAATTTGTTCGGAACGTTGTAATCAGAGTTGCGCAAGAAAGAGATGATATTGTTTTCTTATTTGCAAACACGGAACCTTTTTGCGATCTACCAAATGTTATTTTCTTGGGACCATTCTTGGGAAATCAACAAAAGTCTAACTACATCAACGCATGTGATGCATTTATACACGCTAGATGGTTAGGTGAATCATTTGGATTAGCAATTGCGGAATCTCTTTTCTTCAACAGACCAGTTCTTGCATGTGATGTTGGATTTGATCGCAATCACGTTGAAACACTAAAGCCATTTGATCTCATTTATAGAGAGAATGATGAAGAAGATCTTTATAAAAAGATTACAACTTTGCGCAGTAAGATTGGAGTCAACTATAGAGAGTTGGCTGTAGAGAAATATAATCCCAAAAATGTGATGGCAAAGTTCAAAGAGGTTTTCATTGATGAGAAAGTTGATTAATGTTAAACCGATTGAAGTTGCTCAACTCTTAGCGCAAAAGAAAATAGTTGCAATCTTCCAAGGAAGGTCAGAGGCAGGACCAAGAGCATTAGGAAATAGATCAATGCTCTATACTCCTGTTGATCCTGATGGCAGAGATCGCATTAACAAAATGAAGGGTAGAGAATTATTTCGCCCACTTGCCGCTTCAATACTTTACGAATATGCTGCTGATTGGTTTGATATGTCTCAAATTCCAGAAGCACCATATATGACGTATTCCTTTGCGGCGAAGGCAGATAAGACTGACGAGATTCCCTCAGTTATTCACGTTGATGGTTCGTGTAGAATTCAAACTGTTCGCAAAGAACAAAACGAACATTACTATAATTTAATCTCTGCATTCAATGATCTAACTGGAGTTCCTCTTCTTCTAAACACATCATTTAATCTTGCTGGCGAGCCGATTGTAGAAACTCCATTTGATGCTCTTAAGACTTTTCATAATTCAGATATTGACGTTATTTACTTCCCAGAATTAAAAACGATTCTAGCAAAATGAGTTACTACACACTAGCAATTCAAACACTTGGACATGATGCCTCTGTAGCATTATTTGAAGATGAAAAACTCATTTTCTTTTTGCAAGCAGAAAGAGCGACTCGTAAAAAGAATGATGTGCTATTTAATTTAAAACCATTTGAATACATTCGCAATAAGATCACCAAAAAAATAGATTTATTGGTTGCTCATGGATTTAAAACCATGAATACTCTTTTACCAGAAGAAAAGAGTTGTATGCAGATCTATGATAAAATTACTCAGATGTTTGAGTTTGGTAAAATAATTGAAACAAGCGAGCGTCGTGGAACAATCAATCTTAAAAATGATTTCACCAAATACTCTCATCATTGTAGTCATGCGATATCTGCATTTTATATGTCTCCATTTGACGAAGCAGTTTGCTTAATTGTTGATGCGCTAGGTTCTGGATATGTGATTCAAAACCCTAAAAACAATTTAGGGGTTGGTGGATCTGAGAACACTTCTATCTTAGAAATTGATTCAAGATATCGAAGAAATTATCTCTATAAGAAATCTCAGTGCGGTCCTGTCTATGTGAAAGATTCAATCCCTGTTTATAGTTCGAATGGTGGAATAAGTGAGTTGATCGATCCTAAAATTGGATTTGATAAAATTCCATATAAGTTTGATGCTTCGGCTCATATGGATATTGGTAACATGTATGAAACGATTACACGCCATCTTAAGATGGGAGCGAATGGATATGGAAAGGTCATGGGATTATCAGCATATGGAAAGGCAGACAATAACTTGCCACCATTTCTTGTTGGTGATACCATCTACTCAAACAACAATCTATTTGGTTGCGGAAGAGAATTGAATTACAATTTGTATCCTGAACTTTTTGACGAATTAACGTTTCAACAAAAGGCAGATCTGGCATATGAAGTTCAAAGAGCATTGGAAAAAGTCTTTCTTCATCATGCACAATTTATCAAAGAGAATTCTAAAATTAGAAACTTGATTGTTGGTGGTGGCTGCGCTTTAAATATTCTGGGAGTTTCTATAATTAAAGAGAAGCATCCAGAATTTAACATTTTCGTTGATCCGATTGCAAATGATGCGACGCATTCAATCGGATTAGGCATTCATCACTATAACGTAGAAAGAATGCAAGGAACATTGATTAAAAAACCACAAGGGCTGGAAACAATATATCTTGGTCCTGAATATGATTTAAACGAATTGGAACAAACTATAGAACACTTTATGAACGAGGCAATTGTATGATTGAGTTTATAAAACATTTAAAGTCAAGAGGAATGCAATTTCCTATATGCTATGATGTGGGTGCATGCAACGGTTCATGGAGTAATAAAGCGAAACGTGAGGTATTGCCTGAATCATCATTTTATCTTTTTGAAGCAAACGCTCACTATTTGTCTGATTTAATTGTTACAGGACATTCATTCTTCTTGAATGTTCTTTCCAATGAAGGTCGTGAGTTTGTTGAATTCTATCCTGGATGCAATACTGGTGATTCATATTATAAAGAGACAACAACTTGGTATGATGGCAAAACTCCAGTGAAGATGTCATGCACAACTTTAGACAAAATGATCGAAAATAAAGATCTTCCAGTTCCCAATTTGTTGAAAATTGATACACAAGGTTCAGAATTGGATATTCTTTCTGCCGCAAAAAAAGTCATGGGAAAGACAGAATTGATTTTTTGTGAAACACCATTGATTGAATACAATCAAGGTGCGCCGAACATTTCTGAGTATCTCACATTTTTTCGAGATTATGATTACATTCCTGTTGAATTGCTCGAAGTTCATCAGGCTGAGGGAATTATCTTTCAACTAGATTTTGCGTTCATGCTCCGATCGGCGAAGAATGAATTTCTGGGGGAATGTAAGACGATCAGAGTCTGAGCCCGAATGGGGAGCTCTATCGCCCCTCCCCTCCCCTTTCCCTAGCCTAAAACAGCCCCTCTCTCGGGGCTTCTCCTTCGGTTTTACGGGGATCTCGTAAGTTATTGATTTTATTCGGTTTTTTACTATTGCTTTTGCAGTAGGTCTGGGGCATAATTGTCTTATCGGATGGGGAAACGGTCCCCGAAACTGAAGGAAAGAAAATTATGGGTCTTACACTAAATCAAATGAAGGCGAATCTGGCTCGTGAGCGTCAGGTTGTGAAGGATATGATCGGCGCCATGAAGGCGACGCGAGAAGCGATTAAAGCATCGCGTGCGATGCAGAGTGCTCTGCGCGCTGAGATTCGTCGCGAGACGCAGATTAATCGCGTCGTGAAGGAAGATCATCGTCGCGCTGTGAAGGAAGCACGTGCGGCGAAGCGAGCCGAGAAGGTTGCTGCTCGTATCGCGAAAGCGGAGGCTAGTCTTCAGGCTTTGCGCGATAAGGCAAACGCGCCGAAGCAGATCCGCAAGAATTATCGCAAAGCCAGCCCTGTGAAGGTTTGGTCGGCGGAAGAAATTGCTGCGCTGAATGCGTAAGTGGTTGATGGAGCAGGGGATTTTCCCCTGCTTTACTTTTGCGATTGTTTATAGTATGATTGTTATTGTCCGTTGTTAATTTTTTATGGAGTTTTTATATTATGGCTAATCCTACTCGAAAGATGATTGAAGTGTATGAGATGTTGAAGGACGGCAAGCCGCTGAAGTTTGACACTCTTGTTTCTCGACTCGGCTGTAAGCCTGTGACTGCGATG
>Ga0208598_1000457_pt1 | contig 11346 bp, 16 predicted proteins | sample LakMenEpi22Jun12_FD_150726 | JGI IMG/M metagenome (GOLD analysis project Ga0208598, IMG submission 150726) | Freshwater microbial communities from Lake Mendota, WI - 22JUN2012 deep hole epilimnion (SPAdes) | ecosystem: Environmental > Aquatic > Freshwater > Lake > Epilimnion/Euphotic zone ... | reverse complement strand
GCAATATACCAAAAATATTCCAAATATGGGAATGAAACGCGATAATAATCATGGACAGTTTATTATTAATTTTAATATAGTATTTCCTCAATTATCTAGTGAAAAAATAGAACAATTAAAAAATATATTATAATTGAAATTATTTTTGTATATTTTATAACAAATATACAAAATGGACAACATCTTTTACAAAATGATTCGTGCGTTGGATGATGAGATTGAATTAAACATTGACTCAGGTAAACAATTTACACTTAGTTTTCACAAATATTTTAATTACATTGGGTATACGATTAAAGTTGTAGATTTGTATACAAACACCGAGATTCATAGCAATGAATACCATCGGTATGAATTTGAAACATTATTTAATATATTTGAAAAATCTACATTTAAACTACCATGTATGGTAATGGAATTAATGTATAATCACGAATATAAAACATTTGATTTAGTATAAATTATCTATATAAAAAATTTTGTAACTGGCGTTGCTCGGCTTCTTGGGTTGGAGTTAAAGGTACAATTGGTTTTACCTCAGCATACGGAGCATTAGACGATGTTACTTCTTGTGCAAGAGGATAACCTTTTTCGGTCAACCGTTGTGCATGTTGAGTTCTTGCAATAGGTATATTAAAGAATGGATCATTTTTTTTAGTTAATGCAGTTGCTGGCATATGGGTTGAATACTCTTGGGTTCCAAAACTGGTGTTTGGTATATAATCATCGCATTCATGATTCATGCCATTTATTTGTGGATAACGCGCTCCTTTCATGATATTCCATGCTCCAAAATATCGTGTATTTTTATCAAATTTTGTACAACATTCTTGTTTTACTTTCATTGGTATAGCTCCGCGTTTGCTAGTCTCTGGATTCCAATGTTGTTGCCAATCTTGTTCATTTTGTCTGCATGATTTATTGCCGCCTCTTCTTCTGCGAGTTTTATATTTTCGTGTTCTTCTCATATATACTAAATACATATTTTTTCTAAATAATAGAATGAGTATATGGGTTTTGTTTTAGAGCAGATAATAAATCTATATTGTTACGATCATTGTTAGAATAGGATTGTGGCATTCTCATTCCGCCAATTTGTTCAATAGAAGATACGGCATTTACTCCTTGTGCTCCGCCCATGTACGACGTGTGTGCAAGTGGTTTCATATTATTATTTTCCTGGTTGATATTTGGCGAATACATTTGAGTATTTCCGCCTGCAATTCTGCCTTCATTCGCACGGTTAGATTTAATATAAGAATTATATTCGGCTTCATAAGAAACAGTTTGAGGTAAAGTGCTTCCCGAAATACCCGTATAATATACGTTGGTGCTGTCACGCTGATTGGAAATAGGCTGATGGTCGGCAACTTGATAACCACCATCCGTAACTGGTTTGTAAGGGCGTTGACCTTTGGAGTAAGGACTGTACGTTGTGGTTTCTTTGATGGTAGATTGTAATTTATCCTCTGGTTTTGGAGTATGTTGGGGAACACTAGCTCCAAGTGCACCTACTCGGGTTAAACCAAATGTTTCTTTGCGGGTAGGTCGTAACATATCGGATATGGGTGCAGTAATAGCATTCACCAGACCTTTCATGATTGTAAACGATTCGGGTTTAGTAGTAGTTCTGTTGTTTGGCAATAATTGGATAGATTGATGAACCTGATTCAAGTTATTTTGTTCAACAGACGATGTAGCAGGATTAAAGTGTTCTCCTTTAAATTGTTGTCGGTGATCAATACGATATAATCCGTGTTTAGGTTGACTGGATGGACCAGCGGCATTGCTAGCAACACCTGCATAAGCTTTGGTTGTGGTTGCACGGTGAATCGTAGGATCTGGTTGTATAGAGCGTAAAGTAGATGCTTTTTCTGCACCAGTTGTGGTTAAATATCGGTCGGGAGAATTGACATAAAATTTGTCGGGTAAATATTTTTCAACTTTTCCTATAGTTCCTGTATTATTTATTTTACTTTGAGCTGGACCCTGATGGTTGGATAATTCAAATGAAACTTTTGGTTTGGTGGCAACACGTAATTCATTTACGGTTTTAGGTAACCATTCTTGTCTTGCTTCCATACCTGAATTGAATCCACCAGATCCGTTGGAAGAATAGCCTTGATTCATTCCTGGACCAACTTTTTCTTCTTGAAAAGGTTTAACATTGTTCATATTTTGAGAAGGATTTACACGAGATTGATAGAATTCGGATTGATTTGGAGCACCAGTTGCCCATTGTATATTATCTTGTGGTTTAAATAAGGGAGCATTTTCTGATTTTGAAATTTGTAAGCTTCCTGCACCAGTACGATGATCTAATGTATAATCACGTTCATCATTTGTTTTTAATGAAGGTCCAATGTTTTTTTGTTTTCCAAAAAAAGGAACCATGTTTATAGTTTGGTCATTTAAATTTTGTTTTCTACCAGCTAAATCAACATAATCGTTGATTGCATTAGGTGGACGCATAGGAGGAGTGAAATGTTTATTTTCTTTCGTAGGAGCAGGAGGTGGGTCTTGAAATTGTGGTCTAATGGTTGGTTTGTTTTTAAATGTTTCCTTTTTTTGATTAGAGATGACAAATAATCCTCCTAATGCAACTAATGGGATTGCTAATTCCATACAATTGCTAAATATTAATTTTTACTAATACCAACTATTGTAAAAAAATTAATATTTATTGGCCAAAAAATATCGGTAAACATCTTCCTTTTGTTTAGAGCGTTTAAATTCTTTGGCTTTGGTTAAAATTTTCATGGCATTATCAATTTCTGATTGTGAAATAACTCCATCGCCATCTAAATCAATGGATGATTGTATACGTTTTAAATATTCTGGCATAATACACAATGAACTATCTTCATGAAAAAAATATTCTGTAATAATAAAAAATGCTATAGTTAACAAAATGGATAACAAAACATCACGCGTTCCCATCCAGCATGCAGCAAAAATAACAAATTCTCTTGCGACATGATTCTTTAAATATTCTTCTTGTGATTTGGATAATTTTACAGTAATAAATTTAGACCCAATGTTCAAGCAAATCATAATAACGCCTGCAAAAATTTTGGAATTGTTTACAAGATTTAATTTATCTTGAATTGCTTGAATCGTTGGATTCATAAACTATATATTTATTTTAAACGTAAATGCCTTCTTAATTTATAGTATCTATTCTTGAATGGAATATATGGATGTGCTTTTTTGTACATTCCTTCAAGTATAGAATTAGGGGATGCATTCATAATAGTAGATACTATAGATTTATCGGAAGATATAAATGGTTCTTTTACGCTGAGTAAATTTAATAGTATTACTAAAAAAAGGATATATAGAATTAAATACATATATTATTTACAGATTAAATTGTGTATATTCTCCGGTAGTATTGCTGGATACTGGTTTTTGAATAGAACCAGATATTTCATCCATATGAGGCGCAATTTGGTTTCTGGATACACTATATTTATTGGATTCTTTAGGACGAATATTTTCATCCAAGGGCAATAAAGAATGTTTTAATTGGATATTTGATTTAGGAGAAAATGGTTCCAATGATTTTTTATGATACATGAATAATAATCCTGCAACAAATCCTAATATTGGATTTTGTAAAGTTATCAAAAGAATACATGCCAATAAAATTGGTTTACCGATAGGTGTATTCATAGATTTTAAAATGTTAGGATAAAGAAAAAGGATAATTATAATAACACTTATTAAAATATCTAGCATCATATTTAATTGTAATATAATAATTCAGTAAATTACAAATTAATTTTAATATATGAAAATAATAGAATGTTAATGAATTGGTCTTCACCATTTCCTCACGAAGAATCACAAATTAATATGCTTAAAAAGAAAGCCCGACCTAAATTAACCAGTACAAAACAATTACAACAACCACAAGACGACGATGATGAATTACAAGACTATGCCCCTAAAGTTGAAAAAAAAACAGAAAAAGAAATGAAATATAACCCAACTATGGAAGATCCTCATCCATTGTACACAGAATCATTAAAAAATACATATGATACTCCACTAACACATGATGTTCCATTTGAATATGGAAATTATAAAAATAATCAATTGGTTGAAAAATTAAATTACATGATTTATTTATTAGAAGAACAACGCGACGAAAAAACGGGGCAGGTTACTGAAGAATTAATTTTATATGTATTTTTAGGAGTTTTTGTCTTATTTGTGCTGGATTCATTTTTTAAAACTGGAAAATATACACGATAAAATTGATTCCATTTATATTTACATATCAATATAAATGGAATCAACTATACTTCGCGCACCGTCTGATCTCAAGACCAAGATTGAACATGCGAGAAACACAAAGAAACTGACGCGCGATGAACTTGCGACCAAACTCGGTGTTCAGTCCAAAGTAATTATGGAATATGAAACTGGAAAGGCTATTCCAACAAACGCATTTATTGCACGATTAGAAAAAGAACTTGGAGTGAAACTTCCGAGAGCTAAAAAGGTTGAAATTTAACGTCTTCGTGATTTACGTCGTTTCCTATTTTGTTTTTTTGTTCGTTTTCCGCCCATTCGTTTTTTTGATCGCTTTCCACCCATTCTAGACTTAGTATCATTGTTCATTTCTTCTTGTGTCATCCAGTCACCTTGGTCTACTTGTGCAGGAGCAATATTCCATGCGCTATCTACTGCAGCATCCCACCCTCTTGGTGCAGCAGCTAATCTTCTTGGTGCAGTTGCAGGACCATCCCACTCATCATCTGCCTGATCGGGATCAAAATCAATTTCCGCATCCCACTCATCTTCTGCATCATCTTCCGCAGCTGCTTGGGCAGCCGCTCTTGGAGGTTTTCTATTTCTTAATGCTTTGGCTTGTTCATTCAAATTAAGAGGTCGGTTATTTTCCATATATTTAGAACGTATAATATTTTTTTACATAAGTTGTTCCGTACATCATAGATAATTCATATTCTAGTAACGACAACTGTATCTTTTCATATACAGTTAGGTGTTGAAATTTTATATTTTCTTCTTCAATTGGGGGAACAGGATCATTAATGGTGATAGGGACAAATAGGTAATGGATTTGAATCGCCGTGGCAAAGAGCAAAATCAAATTCAAAGTCAGTATCCATACATTAGAATATTAAAAAAAAGGTTTAAGTTCCAATGTTTTCGTTTTTGAAGTACTAGCTAATGATGGTCTATTCATTGGCACGGGTAATGTGCTGGCATCTCGTAAATAATTCATATATCCTTGTGCTTCACTGTATACTCGTGGGACACAATAATCAAAAATGTGTTGATTTAATTCTTTAATTTGTTCCTTAATACTACAAGTTCTATTTTCACTGTGTGCCAAAAAAATAGCTCGCATAATAATTTTTAATTCAGTATCGGGCTGTTGAGATATAACATAATTATTACACGATATTTTGTATACTCCAGCGCGTATACCATTTTGAATAATTTGTTGATTTTGCTGAGAAAAAAAAGCATTAGATAAAGGCGTAGCTATAAAATTTCCGTTTAATGCATCTTGAAAAGAAGAAGTATATACTTTAGGCGTATCATATAAAGATAAATGATTTGGGGCATTTAGGATATCAATTCTACCATTAGCTTTCATAATATAAAAATATATAATAAATATAAATGAATAATTTTCAAAACTATGTTTTAGTAACTACAATGGGTTGTTTATTGATCGGATTAATTGTTACTGCCGTATTTTTAATGAAACAAAAATCAAATAAGCCCTATCCTCCTGTAATAGATAATTGTCCAGATTATTGGGTAAATACATATTATGATAAAGATAAAGATGAAGTTGGAGGTTGTAAAGGAACAGAATTTGGTTGTTGTCCAGATCTCGTAACAGCAAAAACAGATTTGGCTGGTAGTAGTTGCCCTTTACCATGCGGACAAACCACATTTGGTTGTTGCCCAGATAAAAGAACTGCTAAATCAGATGAATTAGGTACTACATGCCCAGTTCCAAAATGTTTTAATAAAAGAAATTTAGGAACTGTATCCGATACATGCCCTCGTTATATGGACTTTTCATCTTATGATACTTGTAAAAAACAAACATGGGCAAAAGGGTGTGATATGTCTTGGGATGGAATTTCAAATATGCCAAATGCATGTTCGCCTGTTTAATATTTAAATGTTTTAGTTGAAAAGCAAAGTTTAGCTTCATATTCTAAATAACTTGAATATTGTATAGCTAAAGGTAATGTAATCCATCCATCGGATACGTAATTAAATACCCGATTATAAAATAACTCTTCTACTGTATTCCAACAATCAATATCTGATATAGTAGGCTGAACATGTTTTGTGTATATAAAACATCTTCCAACTAAATAACCGTCCAGTAAATCGGCGTGCCTCGCTAAATGATAAGATCGTTGCCATTTTCCATAATCGGGGAAAACATGTTGACCCCCATTAGAACGTCCTTTTAATAGAGAATACGACATATTGTTGATAATAGAAATTAGTGTATCCGCCATTTCAAACGACCAGTCTTGCAAAAGTAACCATTCGTGAATTTTCTTAGATGCCACTTCAGGAATCGTATATTTTTTGTCACACATATCATGTAGAGCGGCAGCATAGATTGCCATTTTTACTTCTTCCAACCTATATTTTTCGGCATTTGTTAAACGGTGAATCCAATTGACACAATTAATAGCATGTTTCAATCCATGGCTTTCATCTATACCGTTTTCTTCACAGTGGGATTGTATAAAACTAAACAACGTATCCATTTTTAATATATATGAAAAATAATTTAAGTTCAATTTTAAAATTGAATTAGATCAAATATTAATACTCTTGTACATTATGCCGTCCTACAAAGATATCATGAAGGAATTGAAAAAGCCGCCGCCAAAACCCGAGACTCCAAATCCTCATTTAGTAAAAATTACAAAAGACAAATTGGTTAAAATTTAATATTTGAATACAATATGAAAGAATTGTTGATTGAGTATGTTGGCAGTGTCTTCTTTTTTTTTGTAATTATGGCAACTGGTAATCCACTTGCAATTGGCGCGGCACTTGCAATGGTGGCATATTTAGGAGGACCTATATCAGGTGGAAATTATAATCCAGCGGTGACATTGATGATGGTTTTAAGCCGAAAACAACCATTAAATACTCTGTTTAGTTATATGATTGTCCAATTTTTGGCAGCATTTACTGTAACCGAATTATATAAACATTTAATGTAATATAAATACATCACATGTAGATTAAGTATGAGAGTATTTTCTATTGATATAGGAATTACCCATTTGGCACACTGTTTTGTATCTGTAACAGACCAATTTAGTATTTTAGATTGGGATGTAATAGATTTATTGGGAGATCAGCCAGTATGTACACACCGAAATAAAAAACAATGCAAACAACCTGCCTTGTTTTTTAGAGATGAACATTTTTTTTGTAAAAAGCATGCGGTCCATATTCCTCCATTATCGGGATTAAATAAATCAGAATTAACTGAATTATGCAAAACGCATAGTATTCAGTCATGCGAATCTAAAGAATCTATGGTTCAACAACTCAATGCTAAAAAATTGTCGGATGTAAAACGTAAAACAGCAAAATCGTGTTCGGCAATAGATTTAGGAAAAGAGTTGATTAAACGATATGAAAAATTTGAAAATGTAGATGTGGTGGTGATTGAAAACCAAATTGGACCATTAGCCAATCGTATGAAAATGTTGCAAGGAATGGTGATGCAATATTGGATTATGAAAAACGCACAAGTAGTATGTGTATCTTCTGTAAACAAATTAAAATTATTTTATTCGGGACCAACTACATATGCTCAACGTAAAAAAATAAGTGTTTCTTGTGTTAAGAAATTGATTGACCTAAATCACTGGAAAACAGGTTTTGAAACACATAAAAAAAAGGATGATTTGGCAGATACATTATTACAGGTTATTTGGTATTTAAACAATATAAATGCGGATTACTTAAAATTAATTGTTCTTATATAATCATAATGGACGTAATTCAACTTGGCCCAAAAGTAGAAGGTTTAGAAGAAATTAAACTTAATTTAGATCCGATAGATTTAAACATATCGTCTGGTCCATCGTTAACTCCATCAGGAATGTCTAATTTACCTGGCGTAGAGTTGCTCATGAATCATAAGAAAAAAGAAGCTCCACCATCTATTCAAGTATCCGATTTGGATAATTTGGAAAATGAATTAAATTCTTTATCCCAGGTCAATACTCCAAAAATATCATTTGATACACCATCTACCATGGAATTTCCAAGAGTTGATTTCCCAACTGTAGATATTGGTAAATCTGTTCAATTTGATGATAAACCAATTAAAATAGACAAGTCATGGGATGGTTTTAAATCCATTAATGCAGTGAATCCCGATAAACTTCCAACGCAAGAAAATGCAGCAGATACCTTGCGCGAGAAATTTAAGATTTTACGAAAATTAGAGGATATTGAGCAAAAGGGCGGACGTCTAACTCGCAAGTATACCATGGATTCATCTTTAGATGAAATGAAAGGTGAATATGAAAATATTATTGCCGAGAAAGAACGGTCCAACAGTGTAAAATTTCAAGGAAAAATGTTGATGGCGGCCATTACAGGTGTAGAGTTTTTGAATTCCAAGTTTGATCCATTTGATATTAAGTTGGATGGATTTGCAGAACAAGTCAATGAAAATATTTCGGATTATGATGAGATCTTTGCAGAACTTCATGAAAAGTATCGCTCCAAAGCAAAGCTTGCTCCCGAATTGAAATTAATGTTTCAGTTGGGAGGAAGTGCCATTATGTTGCACATGACAAATACCATGTTTAAATCTTCGTTGCCAGGAATGGATGATATTATGAGGCAAAATCCAGAATTGATGCAGAAATTTACTCAAGCAGCAGTCAATTCTATGGGTGCAAGTAATCCTGGATTTTCAGGATTTATGAATAACATGATGCCGAATATGTCGCATCCAAGTGCACCTCCTCAGCAACAGCCGCAATCACCTTATCATATTCCATCACGGAATCAACAATCATCACAGCCTCCAAAGCGACCTGATATGAAGGGTCCAAGTGATATTGATGATATTTTGAGTGGACTGAAACCAAAACAACAAGCAGAAGATGCACTCAGCAGCGTGAGTATAAGTGAATTGAAAGACATGAAAGACGGATTGTCCAAACCTCGCCGTAAAAAGTCGGAGAAGAACACAATTAATTTAGATATATAATACAAAAATAAAAATGGATTAATATGTGTGCACAAAAAGAAAAAAATAAAAAGTAATATTATGAATGCGTATACAAGATATGTAAATAAAGCAATTAAACAACAATCCCGAAAAAAGAAAAATAAACAGTGCGACCAATTTTGTAAAAAAGATTATATGGTACAGATGGATAGCGTTTTCCGAAAAAGCGCCAAAAAATATAAAATACCATATAATCCAACCAAAAAAGATAAACAATTTTCTTTTAATGTCTGTAGGAAAACATTTTGCAATACAAAATGCGATGGGTATGGACCGCGGCAACCACAAATAAATAAAACGATACGTAATGGATTTCAAAAAAACTATAGCCAAGAAAAAATAAATACTTTAAAAAATAAAGGTGCATTATCCGCATGTGTAGATGTGGTAGATTACAATCTTTAAAGATACATCATGTTATTAGGTGGAGCAGCTTCTTGTTTCAATAGTTTTTGAACAACATCACTTGTTACTGTAAATGGAAATTCAACTTGAACATTCAAATCTTTCATGAATAAATTTGTTTCTGGTTTCATAATCCGAAACAAGTTCAACTTGGAATATATAGTTTCAATACACCTTTTTAGTTCGCGAACACCTTTTTCGCCATTTGTATATTTTTCAATTATGAATTGCATGGTGTTGTCTGGAATAATAATATCTCCTTCGGTAAAATTAATATTTTGCTGAATTGTTTTGGACAAGTATTGATTTGAAATAATTATTTTTTCAAGTGGTGTATATCCTTCTGTTTTAATAACATACATACGATCGCGTAAAATAGGATTTACACTTTCACGGTTGTTATAGCTGAATATGAAAATGGCTCTGCTCAAGTCAAAATCAATATCGGCAAAATATTTATCGTGAAATTGGTTATTTTGAGAAGGATCAGTAAGATGTGTAAGTATTCCTTCTATTTCGTTACCTTTCAAATCTTTACTAATTTTATCCAATTCATCAAAGTAGAATACGGGATTCATGCATTTGCACTTCTTTAGAGTGGCCACAATTTTACCGTAAATACTGCCTTCATACGTGATGGAATGACCTTCTAATGTGCTGCTATCTGTAGCGCCACCCAGTGCGAAGAATTCAAATGGTCGGTTTAGAATTTTGCTGATACCTTCTTTACATAGTGTGGTTTTTCCAGTTCCCATGGGACCTTCAAATGCAATACACGTACCTGTTGCTTTTGGATTTGTAATCAGCTGGCCAAGAAATTGTATGATTTGCATCTTTGCGTCATTTAAACCATAGGTAGCTTTATCTAAGATTTGCTTTGCATTTTCCAAAAATGCATGTGACTGTTCTAATCCATCCGATATAGATATAGGTAGATCTCGGTACACACCAAACGGTATTTCCATAAAAGTGTCTACCCATTGCTTTATTTTATGATATTCACCATTTTCAAGGTCACTCATTTGATCCATGGTTTGTATTTTTTTAAGTGCATGCGCTTTATATTCAGATGGCATGGGTGACTCAAGAATACGAATACGCAAAGGTTTAGGATTATTTTGTGTAATAACTTCAAGACTGGTTAAAATTCGCGTTTGTTCTTCAAGTGGTAATCTTGAAAAGTATTTATCATCGGACATGGGTTTGAATGCACTTAGTTTTGAATATTTTTTCATATTTTTATTCTTGATACGCGTTTCTTCTTTTTCTTTTTCTTTTTGGTATTTCTTTAATTCTTTGGTGTGTAAACTAGTTAGTTGTTTAGTAATGGGTAAAGTTTTATAAGCATCAATTATTTCTTGTAGTTTGTCCAATACTTCTTTGTTTTTCTCAAGATCAATAGGTGTTGTTTCATCGTCTGATTCACTTTCAGATTCACTCTCTTCTTCGCCCGACACAGTAAACGTGATATTCATTTTCATTGGATCTTCTTTGTTACGAGAAGATTTACTAGGTCGTTCATCGTCATCTGAATCGTCTTCATCTGATGCATCGTCATCTGAATCATCTTCGTCAGAACCATCGTCATCTTCCTCTTCAGATGTATCAATTTCAGATTCCGAACTTTCGTTGGAAGTAGTAGTATATTCACTGTC
>Ga0208598_1000453_pt1 | contig 11421 bp, 19 predicted proteins | sample LakMenEpi22Jun12_FD_150726 | JGI IMG/M metagenome (GOLD analysis project Ga0208598, IMG submission 150726) | Freshwater microbial communities from Lake Mendota, WI - 22JUN2012 deep hole epilimnion (SPAdes) | ecosystem: Environmental > Aquatic > Freshwater > Lake > Epilimnion/Euphotic zone ... | reverse complement strand
GCAGCAGCTCCAGTTGCTCAGCCTTTGACTTACACCCGCCCACGCTCTCCAATCGTGGACAAAGCTACATACTTGGAACATTCAGTACGCGCAAAGTTGGGCAACGAGGATTCTCGCCAATTCGTAGCGTTCGCTGATGACACCACTAGCAATAACTCAGGCTTGATCCCAACACGTCAGCTAACAGAGGTAATTAACCCTCTATCAAACGCTGATAGGCCAATGATTTCTGCTATTTCAACAGGCGCCTTACCTGACGCTGGAATGTCCTTTGAAATTCCAAAGATCACAGTAGTACCAACTGTTGCAGACGTAAATGAAGCACAGCCAATTACCGAAACAGGTATGGAAACATCTTTCTTATCAGTAAGCGTAAACAAGTATGCAGGTGGACAAACTTTCTCAGTAGAATTACTAGATCGTTCAAACCCAGTATTCTTTACTGAGCTAGTACGTCAAATGGAGTTTGCTTATGCAAAAGCCACAGATTCTTTTGTTGCTGGCGAAGTTGCTAATAACGGAACACTTAACGCAACTGCTACAACTGAGGACAAAGACGGACTACTTACCTTTGCTTCAAGTGCAGCAGCAGCAGTTTATGGCGCTTCACTAGGCTTTGCTCGTAATATCGTAGTTTCTGCTCAACAATGGGGCAAGATTATGAGTTACTCGGACGGCGGACGTCCAATTTACACCGCAGCTCAACCACAAAACGCTGCTGGTGTAGTAAGTCCAACAAGCCTACGCGGAAACGTATTAGGTCTTGATCTTTATGTTGATCGCAACTTTGGTGGAACAGGTGGCACAGGTCTAGGCGACTATTCAATGGTCGTAGTAAATCCAGACGCATACACCTGGTACGAGTCACCACGCGTGCGCCTACAAACAAACGTAGCGCTAAACGGACAAATTGAAGTTAGCTACTATGGCTATGGCGCACTTGCAACCAAGATCGCTGCTGGCGCTAACTGGTTCAACAAGTCCTGATAACAAACTAGATCGAGGGGTGGGCGTGTTCTCCCGAGCGCTCACCTCTCATTAAAGGAGTAGATATGCCTTCAATAATCACAGCCACCCAGCTGAGATCTGTTCTTGGCGTATCCTCATCACTTTACAACGACGCATATTTAGATCAAATAATTGATACAGCTGAGGCAGTTATTCTGCCTATGCTAGAAAAATATGCTTCCCCAATCGGGAGCACTAAACTTTTAGATAACAAAGCAATCTTTACTACTGTTGGCGAAAACCTATTTAGTGCTGGTCAATCGGTAGTTATTACAGGTTGTGGCTCACCTTACAATGGCACTCGCACGATCTTAGATGATGATAATTTAGGCGAGTATTCGTTTGCTGCTGCAATTACAAATGCCGATATTAACGAAGCAAACGTAATTCCAAGTGGTCTAGCCACCCTATCGGGAGCTTCTACTTATGTAGGCAACGACGCTATTGAGTCGGCAGTTTATGTTGTAAGCGTTGAAGTATTCCAATCACGCACCGCAGCAGGTGGGCAGATAGAGGGCGTGGACTTTGCACCAACTCCGTACCGTATGGGCAGAAGCCTCGTCAATCGTGTCCAGGCTCTACTTGCGCCGTTCATTGATGTCGAGTCGCTATGCCAATAAGTGCAACTCGTACTGCTCTAGAAACAGCTTTAAGCGGTATTGCCGCTAACGTTTACAACTCTGTACCTGAGTCGGTAATACCACCTGCAATAGTTATCGTGCCTGACTCGCCATACATTGAGTTCGAGACAATAAGCAAATCTGTTATTAGGTGCAAACTTAATTTTACTATTACCGTTGCAGTTAGTTATTACAGCAACGAAGCAGCGCTAGATAACCTAGAGACGTTGCTACTTTTAGTCTTAGCAGCTCTGCCTGCTAATTATGTAATTGGGGCAGTAGATCGCCCGTCAATTACGCAAGTTGGTGCAAGTGACTTACTTGTGGCTGACTTTAACGTTTCAACCTACTACACAAACTAGGAACAAATATGGCAACAACAGTAATAACAGGCAGAGATGTGTCCTTCACTATTGGTGGAAACTCATACGACGCACAAGCAACAAACGCAGTATTAACTGGCACAACAGATCGTCAGACATACCAAACACTAAACGGCAAAGCTTTTAAGGTTGTGGATAACGACTTTATTTTTACCGTTGATATGTTGGCAGACTGGGGCGTAACTGGATCACTTTGCGAAGGTATCTGGAACGCAACAGAAACTGCACCTGACTCTGGAATTAACGTAGCCTTCACAGCTGCAACTGGTGCTGCTTTCGCTTTCCAAATCCTACCTAACTGGCCAACAGCAGGTGGATCAGGAGTGGACGCACAGACTGTTAGCTACACCTTCCAGGTTATCGGCGTACCAGCAGAAACGTTTTAATTAACACAATCGGGAGAACAAATGAAACTAAATATCAAGATAACTACAAACGCAGGCGACCAGGCTACATACACAGCACAGCCGCCTGAGTGGCGCAAGTGGGAATTAGAAACTGGTCAAAAGATCAGCAAAGATCCTTCACTAGGTATTAGCGATCTTATGTTCTTGGCTTATTACGCTATGAAGCGCGAGAACCCAAACAAGGCAGCGCTAAGTTTAGATAATTGGTGCAATTTGGTTGCAGATATTGAGATAGAGGAAACAGCAATAAACCCCACCCAAGCGGTAGCCTCAGCCGACTAATAGTCGAACTAGCTATCGCAACACAGATCCCTATGCAGTATTGGGATACAGCTGAGGATATTGCAACGGCACTAGAGATACTTAAGGAGCGAAATGGCGGACGTTAAAGTCGAATACGACAAAGCCGACATACGTCAAATCCTTAAATCTTTTAAGGCTATGGACGAGGAAGCAGTAGAACAGTCTAAGAAGTTATCTGCTGAACTTGCTGAGTATGCTGCTGATCAAATTAAAGCTGCTGCTAGACGTAATAGCAAATACCCTAAAGGCTCAATCAAAATCGCTGACGGTGTTCGTATTGCTAAGTCAAGCAAGATCGGTGAGTTTAAGTATGGCTTTGCTAGTCAAAAATTAAGCGGTGGCGGTACTACTTTAGATATTCTTTACGGCTTAGAGTTTGGCTCAAAGCGCTATGCTCAATTCCCAGGCAGATCCCCAAACAGGGGTAGAGGTAATGCTGGCTACTTTATCTATTCAACCTTAAGACAAGAACAGCCTGAACTTATTAACAAATGGGAAAAAGGCTTTAAGCAGATTACGGATAAATACTAATGGCTGGCAATCGTACTCTTAAACTATCTATTCTTGCTGATACAGCAGATTTAGTTAAAGGCTTAAACAAAGCCCAAGACGAAACCGAAAAAAGCAGCAGTCGCATTGGTGGCGCGTTTGCAGCCGTTGGTAAAGCAGCTGCGGTTGCTGGTGCTGCCGTTGCAGCTTATGGCGTTAAATTAGCCGTAGACGGCGTTAAAGCGGCTATTGAGGACGAGCAAGCCCAAGTCAAGTTAGCAGGATCCTTAGAGCGTGTTACTGGTGCTACCAAAGATCAGATAGCAGCAGTGGAGGAACAGATATTAAAAACCTCACTTGCTACGGGTATTGCTGATGATGAATTACGTCCAGCGCTAGATCGTTTGACTAGATCAACTAAAAACGTAGATCAGTCACAAAAGTTATTAAATCTTGCTTTAGATATTAGTCGTGGTAGTGGTAAGAGTCTGGAATCTGTAACCAATGCGCTATCTAAATCCTTTGAAGGTCAAAATACAGCTCTAGGTAAACTAGGTGTCGGTATCTCAGCTGCTCAGTTAAAAACTATGAGCTTTGATGACATAACTAAGCAACTAGCTAATACCTTTGAGGGTGCTGCTGCTCAATCTGCTGAAACGTTTGCAGGCAAAACCGCTAGGTTACAGGTTGCCTTTGATGAGGCTAAAGAATCAGTAGGCGCAGCCCTATTGCCAATCTTAACTCGTTTGTTTGATTTTATTAACGAGTATTTAGTGCCAATCTTTGATCGTTTTAGTGGCGATACATCTGCTCTTGGTAATAACATTAAGAACTTTTTAACACCTATTCTAAACACTTTGCAATCTGCTTACGAAAAGATTAGCACAGCAGTTAGAGAAAACGCTGACGAATATCGTCCACTAATTGACCTGCTGAAATCTTTGGCTAACTTTGTTAAGGGTACAGTTGCACCGATATTAGTTGATGTATTAGGTGCAGCTTTTAGGGGCATAGTTAATACAGTTACCTTCTTAATTGACAAGATAGGCGATCTAATCCAATTGTTTGCTAGATTAGGTAATGCCATAAAAAACTCACCACTAGGTAAATTAGGCGCAGGTATTGCAGACATATTTACAGGTGGTGGCAGTAAAGCAGGATTAAACGTTAGCACTCTTGAAGGTGGCGCTGGTAGAAGTCAAGGTCAGATATTGCCTGGTACTGGCGGTAAGGTCATACTTAATGGTCGTGAATACATACAAACAGGTGATTTTTTAGTACCACAATTTAGCAAGAATCTTACAGCTGCCGAATCTGCTATCTACAATAGGTTTCTTAAAGATCCTGAGCGCCAAGCCATTACAGTTGGCGAGCAAATTAAAGAGCAACAGATTTTTGACATATTAGGATTTAAGCGTGTTAGCGATTTACAAGGTGGCGCTCAACCTAACGTAACAATTAACGTAAATGCACCTAGCGTAATTGATCAGGAAGGCTTTGCTAGAGCAGTTGGAACTGCTTTGAGTAATGCAACAGCTAGAGCAGGTACAATACAAACCACGCCAGCCTTTGCAGTCTAATGCCAGCATACACACCCAATCCAGCCGTATTAATTGACGGAGTAACTTACACGGGCGACACGCTCAATGGTGTGAGCATTACTACTGGGCGTACAAGTGTTGATGAGCAACCGCGTGCAGGTTATTGCACAATTACTTTAATTACGTTTAACAATAATATTCCCGTAGTTGAGATAGATCACTCAGTACAGGTAGAAATAGATGATACGACTGGCACGCCTGTAATTATCTTTGCGGGCTTTGTTTCAGATGTAGAGCGCAGTATTCAGTCTTATGGATCAGTTGGCTTTGCCACTACCACACGCATTACAGGTGTAGGCTCACTTGCTAGATTAAATAGGCGCTTAGTTGGCGGTACAGGCTTTGCTAAAGAGTTTGACGGTACTCGTATTCTAAACATAATTAGCGAAGCCACAGCTGAACGTTGGCAAGATACTCCAGCAGGAGTTACCTGGGCTGCCGTTGATCCTGTACTTACCTGGAACACTTACAATCCTTATTTAGGCGACATAGATACGCCTGGAGATTATCAAATAGTTGCATATTCTAGCGGCGAAACTAATGCCTTTAATCTTGCTGGTCAAGTAGCCAATAGTGCTAGAGGCATACTTTATGAAGGTCGTGACGGTAGGCTTAATTATGATGACGCAAGCCACCGAGTTAATGAAGTCAGTACCAATGGTTTTACAACTATTCCTACCAATGTAATACTGGCAAGTAACTTATCAACTATTGAGCGTATGTCTGATCTTGCCAATGACATAACAGTTATTTACAAAAACGGACAAAGTGAGTCAGATACTAATGCTGGTTCAATTAGTGAGTATGGTCAGTTAGCCGTATCTATTACTACTTTGCTAGAACAACAGTCAGCTGCTTTAGCCGTGCTTGATCTTTACCTAACTACTCGCGGTTATCCTCGCCGATCCCTTAGCAGTATCACAATACCTTTACAACTTGACTCTATGACCAATATCTTGCGTGATGATTTAATTGAGGTTTACAACGGTATGCCGTTGGAGATCAATCCACCTGACACAATCTACGAGAATAACTTTGCTGGGTTTGTCGAAGGCATAACCTGGACAATCAACCAATATGAAGTATTTTTAACGCTTTATCTGACAGAATACGCACTAAGCGTACTAGCACAGAATTGGAATCAGGTTTCACCTTTAGAGGCTTGGAATACGGTTTCAGGTACACTAGACTGGGCAGAAGCCCAAGTCGTGGCATAAGGAAGGTAATAAATGGCAACAACGCCTAATTATGGTTGGGTCACACCTGCGCCAACAGACTTGGTGACAGACCTACCAGCAGACTTTGAAACGTTTGCAGACGCGGTAGACGCAGATCTAGCAGGTTTGCTAGGTGGCACTACTGGTCAAGTTTTAACTAAAGCAAGTGGCACAGACCACGACTTTGCGTTTGCTACACCAACCGCTGGTATTCCAGCGACCATACTAGACGCTAAAGGTGATTTAATTGTTGCGAGTGGAGCTGATACAGCGGCACGTTTGGCAGTTGGCACTAATGACCACGTTTTGACAGCTGATAGCGGTGCAACAAATGGTGTTAAATGGGCAGCAGTTTCAGCAGCCGCACAAAACTTTACGTTAATCAACACGGGCGGAACCGCTTTAACAGGAGCCTCAACCATTACAGTTAGTGGCATTTCAGGCAAAAACTCACTTTATGTTTACATTAAGGGAGCAAGTTGCACAAGTGCTAGTGGTATTATTAGATTTAGATTAAACACCGATAGCACTTCAGATATTTATCAAACTAATTTAAAAGAGTTTCAAGCTAGTTACAGCGCCCAAGACAGGTCAGTGGACGGCTTTACTCAAGTTTTAATTGCAGAAATACCTGAGGTTGCTATGACAGCATACGGTAGTATTTTAATATATGGTTGCAACGCTGCTGGAGTAAAACCATTTCAGCTTACAGGTACTTCTGGCACGGGAGCCAACGGTAAAAATTATTTAGGCAACGGTCATTACGCTGGCACAAGTGCAATTTCGAGCGTGTCAATTTTATCAAGTGGTGGTAATTTTGACGCAGGTACAGTTTTTGTTTACGGAGCATAAGGAAAAAAATGACAGAAATACACAGAACACATAACGTCGCAACTGGAGAAATAGTTGAAAAACCTTTAACTGCAAAAGAAATTGCAGAAAATAAGGTTATGCAAGATTTATTAGAAACAGGTTTAGCAATAGCGAAAGAAAAAGAATTGTCACGTCAGGTATTACTTGACAAATTAGGAATTAGTGCCGACGAAGCAAAGTTGCTATTAAGTTAATGTATCCAGTACCTAATTACAAGATCAGCACACCATACAAGCGCAAAGGCGAACTCTGGAAACTGGGCTATCACACAGGCGTAGATTTTAAGGCGCCTGCTGGCACACCCGTTGTAGCAGCTCAAGCTGGTCGTGTATTAGAAGTTAGTCAGCGTGTCTCTTGGGGCGAGTCTTATGGCTCAGCCATAGTAGTTATGCATAAAGATATGTCTAGGGCGATTTATGCACACCTAAGCAAAACGCTAGTACAAAAGGACGCACAGATCCAAATGGGGCAATTAATTGGCAAGGTAGGCAATACTGGGAATAGCACAGGTAGCCACTTACACTTTGAGGTCAGATCAGGTAATAACAAAGACGGGTCAGGGTACAAGTATGGAGATGACATTGACCCAACACCTTACCTGGCTGATGATGAAGTAACTCTTGGGTTAGAACGCATAGGAAAGGTACCTAATGCAAAAAGCGGAAAGTCCACAAAAGCAAATAGACAAACTGCTGGCACAGATAGCAAACCTAGCGTGTGATGTACCTGCCGTAGCCACCAGCTACGTTTTAGTGGTCGAGTATTTTACTGAAACGGGCGAATACTTTGTAGATACCCTAAGTAGCGATGAACAGCCAGTATGGCGTTTGCAAGGCTTAATGAATTATGCAATAGAAAACTTAACCACAGATTACGAGACAGAGGACATAGAACAAGATGACGACTAAACAAAGCAAACAATTAGCACTAGGCGTATCTGCCTTCTTAGCTGCTTGGACAGCTGCAAACTATGAGCTAACTGCACAGGCAATTCTTGGATCTTTAGCTGCTGCCTTAACTGGGTTAATGGCACCACAGGATAAAGCGAAGCCATAATGTTTATTGACGCTAACGTTGCTTTGTCGTTTATTACGCTACTATTATCTTTAATGGCGATACTTACTAGCATAGTGAGAAAATTGGCAAAGATTGAAGCTCAAGTTTTACCTAATAGCGGATCAAGTATTAGCGACAAGGTTAACAGCATAGATAAGCGACTAGCGATATTAGAGGCTTTACTAGAGGATAGATGAAGCGCATACTGATCGTATCTGATCTGCAAATCCCTTACCACGATAAGAGGGCAGTTGCTAATCTGATTGACTTTGTAAAGCGATACAAACCTGATCAAGTCGTTACTATCGGTGACGAGATAGATATGCCTACTATCAGCCGTTGGACTGCTGGCACAGCTGGGGCTTATGCAGGCACCTTGGCTAAAGATCGTGACGAAACTGTACGCATACTTGAAGCTCTAAAAGTAACTGACGTAATTAGATCAAACCATACAGATCGTTTATTTAACACTATTGCACTAAGAGCGCCTGGCTTATTAGGTGTGCCTGAATTAGAACTACCAAACTTCTTACAATTTAAGGAGTTAGGCATTAAGTATCACCGCAAGCCGTTTGAGTTAGCACCTGGCTGGGTAGCGCTTCACGGTGACGAAGGCAGTACAAATGCCACTCCAGGCTTAACAGCCCTAGGATTGTCTAGGAAGCACGGAAAGAGTGTGGTATGTGGTCACACCCACAGACTAGGCATAACTCACGCCACAGAGGCCTCAGGGGGCGTTCTAGGGCGTATCCTTACAGGGTTTGAGGTTGGCAACCTTATGAACTTTAGCAGCGCCCATTACCTCAAGGCTGGGTCAGGTAACTGGCAACAAGGCTTTGGCATACTTTACGTTGATAACAAATTGGTAACGCCGTCAATGATCCCTGTACATAAAAACGGATCGTTTGTAGTCGAGGGCAAAGTCTACGGAAACTAAAAACCCCTAAACGAGAGAGGTGTTTAGGGGTATCGCTTAGTTTGAGACGGCTGCGACACGCCAAATCATAGTGATTGACTGACCACCTTGCAAGTGTCGGGCATAAGTGCTTAGATCTGTCTAGGCGGTAAATCGCCGCTACTAAGAGACGGAGTAGATATGCTAGAAGCACTAGAACTAGCTTTATGGTTAGTGATCTTATTTATCTGGACTGGCACTTGGTTTGCATTAGGCAAACTAAAAGGTCAAATAGAAGCTGAGAAGTATCAGCAATTACTAGGCGACATAAGCCGAGAGAAGCAAGCACACAGCAAGATTATTTATGATTGGGCTCGCTATGGGCTTTAATCTTGATAATTATGAAACAGTTGCAGAACGCTTAGACGCAGCTCACAAAGAATACCTGAACCTTCGTGTGATTACTTCCCTGATTCACATAGAACGCAACAAAGAGGGTATGCCTATTCAGTATGTCTGCAAGGCTGAGATATGGATAGGAGATCTGCTAAAGGCAACTGGTTGGGCTGAGGAGATAGTCGGGAGCAGTCCAGTTAATCGCACAGCTGCGCTAGAAAACTGCGAAACCTCAGCAGTCGGTAGAGCTTTAGCCAATATGGGATACCAGGGTAGCGATCCTAAGAAAACACGTCCAAGCCGTACTGAAATGGCAAAGGTAGTGCATATGGTAAAACCCGAAGTACAGGCAGTTAAAGACGCTAATCCGCTGAACTGGGGCAACGACATACCGTTACCACCTGAGCCATTAGATGATCCCTTTGGCGATTGGAATACTTGGACACCCTCAGATAATCCGCCTGAACCTAAAGCAGTAATTAACTCAACCAATATGCCAGCGACACCTAAGCAATTAGGATTTATTCGCAAGCTATGTTCAGAGAAGCAGCTTGACGCATACGAATATGCAACTGAGCAACTTGGCTACAAAGTAGAAAGCCTAAATCAGTTGTCTAGGGCTAATGCTTCACAGCTGATCGAGAGCCTTAAATGAGCCTAAAAGGTATGCCGCTTATGTACACGCTACCTAATGAGTTTGCCGACGCTAATGAGTGTCCAGCGTGCGTTGGTGTGGGTTATTGGCTGAAGTTTGACAATGACAATGGCGAGATCAAAGAAACTAAAGAAACCTGCGATCGTTGCTTAGGTAACGGTCTTTACAGACAAGAGATGAGAGAGACAGATGATGACAACAAGTGAAAAGTTAGACTCTATGGAGTCAATAATAGCTACAATGGTAGAAATGCAGCAGCAACAGTTAAACGCTTTGCTAGTGCTTAAACAGGCGTTGAAAGAGGTGGCTTGTGACTATTACGCCCAATGAACCAATAGAGATAATCCCTAGTCGTCCATATTATGACGATTGGAGTGATGATGATACAGACTGAGTACGACCTATTTAATTACCTGAGAAACATAGTCCCTGATCTAACAGCCAGCCCTAATCCTTATTCAGTTTATGATTGCTGGTCTAAACGTTTCAATATGTATGTAGAGCTTAAATGCAGACGTACCCATTACGACAAGCTGCTAATCGAATACCCTAAATATCAAAGACTGGTTACTACTGCCTTTCTTGGTAGATATGTGCCATACTATGTATGCTCAACACCAAACGGAGTATTTGCATTTAATCTAATTAACCATAACCCTGAGTGGGTGTCTGAGCTTATGCCAGCAACTACCTTTGGAAACCAAACCAAGATACCTAAAATGATTGGCTACTTACACACAAGTGAGGCTGAAAAGATATGGGAACTTCCGATTTTAAGATAAGTAGATGTGTATGCGGTGCGTGGCGACACGCCAATAGAACGTGTATGACTTGCTTAAACTTGACAAAGCATTACACTTCGCAGGCAGCGTTAGCGGCTCCACTAGCCAGGCAAAGCGTCCCGAAGGGCGCTCTATTGCCTAAGCAGAATTAAACGGTTGTACTTATGCTTGTGGATATGTTGATAACTATTGCTCTTTACTCACAAAAGCCTAGTATTGAACAACCCTTACCTGTGGATAAACGCATAGAACGGTATGTAAGTAGAAGCTATGATCGTACTAATGCCAATTGCGCTTTACGTATCGCATACAAAGAATCAAGATTTAACCAATTCGCTTTATCTCGGGACAAGCGATACTGGGGCGTATTCCAATTGGGTCATACTCAATCCGATAATTGGACAATGCGAAGGCAGCTTAGGTTGGTTGATAAATACATACACCATAGATACAAGAACTGGTGCAATGCTTGGCTTCATCATCAGCGCCACAACTGGTACTAATGGCAACATACGATAAACGTTGGCGCAAAGTAAGACTCATAGTATTAAAGCGTGATGATTACTGCTGCTACTACTGTGGTGGTACAGCTACAACCGTAGATCACATACAACCCATATCCAAGGGTGGATCTATGCACGACGAACATAATCTAGTTGCTGCGTGCCTATCCTGTAATAGTGGCAAGAAAGACCGTACAACAGTCCCTGGGGCTTTTTTTAGGAGTAAAGGACAC
>Ga0208598_1000452_pt1 | contig 11426 bp, 11 predicted proteins | sample LakMenEpi22Jun12_FD_150726 | JGI IMG/M metagenome (GOLD analysis project Ga0208598, IMG submission 150726) | Freshwater microbial communities from Lake Mendota, WI - 22JUN2012 deep hole epilimnion (SPAdes) | ecosystem: Environmental > Aquatic > Freshwater > Lake > Epilimnion/Euphotic zone ... | reverse complement strand
GTCAACCAAACCCTGCAACCACGCCACTTGGCAAGAGGTGGGGGTCGGTTCTTTTTCCCAAGATGAGTTTGCGAACCCCCTCGCCGTTTGCCTAGTGTTTACCTCAACTTCAGGAACGTATTTTCTGGAGCGTTAGTCCATCTACCTATGGGGGAATAAATGACAATTATTGACGAAACAACAAATGGCGTTGCGTCTGGATTTGCCTCGTCTTCTACCCGCAATGATTCTCCGGTGCCAGTCTGAGTAATGCGCACTGCTGGTGATGTGCCCTGGGCGGTGAAAGTTGCTGCCTCGCGACTTCCCGTGTTGCTTACGGAAAGAACAGGTGCAGCGTTGGCTGTAGAACCGATTGTCTGCGGTTGGTTGAACGTGTTCTGCTGTGTTGTTCCAGCGGCGTTGACTGTGGACGTGCCTGCTCTCCAAGCCAGTTTGCTTTGGTTGGAAATCCAAATGTCGCCAGATGCAAGCGTTGATGGGTTTGCCCCAGAGAGAGGTGCGCCGATGTTGAGCTTGGCCTCAGTGTCGCTTGCAGCTGCAGTGAGCTTGCCCGTCATGGTGTCTCCTGACTTCTGGACAGCGCCAGTTATTCTGGAGTCATCCCCTGCCGCTACAGTGCCAGCAGTTGTGCCGGTGTTCTTCGTTGCTGCATCTCCAAGGCCAAGGTTCGTCCGTGCAGCCGCATTGCTCGTTGATCTGAGCAGCGTGTCGATGTTGTTTGTGACGTTGTAGTTTGGCATGGTTACGGTTGGATGTAGAGGGATTCCCCGTCTGGTTGAAAGTAGTTAAAACCGTCTGGCTGGAGGTATGTAAATCCGCTAGGAGGAGGGGCTGCGGAAGCGACTTTCTTAAAGCGGAAAGTCAGACTGTCTCCAGCGACCTGCACTCTTGCAGATAGCTTGTTCTGCGTCAATGCCGGATTAGCATTCCGCTTGCGAATGAACTTTGTGATCTTTCCCATTATCTTATGATTCTAGCCAACCAAGTTCCCGAAGGAAGTACGATTGCACTTCCTGTAAAGTTTGACACCTTTACAGTTACCTGATTTGCAGCAGATACAAATGCTTGAACAAACAAATCTTGAATGGATGCCGAAAACGATATGTCAACAAAGTTTCCAAGTAAGGCACCTGTTACAGTTACAACTATATTTGTAAATGTATTTGATCCAAATGATTGACTTGCAACAGAAAGACCTCCGTAAATTGGTCTGTATGCTGTTGTTTGCTGCGTTGAATCTGAAAACGTAATGGACGATGCTCCGGTAATTGATCCAACAGAGATTGGGTCTGTGGTTGTAAGCGCAAACGTGTCTGAAGCCGTCTTCTTTAGAGTTGTATTGCCAAGAACTTGCAATGCTGGGCCAACGCTAAATGCTCCAGAGTTTACTCCAGTTTGCTTGAGTTCAACAAGCGGCGTTGCTGTTGCTCCAGGTGACAATGGATAGAAATCTCCGCAAACGCCAGAAACAGAAGTGATTTTTGTTCCAGGGTTGGATGCAGAACCGCTTACGGTAAGCAAGCCAGTCATCGTGTCCCCAGTCTTTGCGACTGCTCCAATCGCTGCTGGAGTGATGGTGACGTTGCTTGCTGCGGTAGCCCTGCCTTTTGCGTCGAGCGTAACCTGCGCTACTTGTGATGCTGATCCGTATGTCGCTGCCGTGACCCCTGTGCTTGCAAGCGTCGTTGCCGTTGAACCTGCTGTGGATGTGACATCGCCAGAGAGTGCTGGCATGTTCGTTGCCGCAATAGTGCCTGTCAGATCGGTTGCCGGAACTCCAGTTTGCGATGTCAGTGCGCTTGTGCCATTGCCTTTGATATAGCCTGCTGCAAGTGTTGCTGCCCCTGTGCCTCCATTGGTTACTGGGAGCGTTCCGGTGATATCGGCAACTGGAATCGTTGCGCTCGTTGATAGTGCGCTTGTTCCGTTTCCCTTTACATACTGCCCTGCTGTGAGCGTTGTCGCACCTGTGCCTCCCTTTGACACTGGAACCGTAGCTGACAAGTCTGTTGGCGGAACTCCAACTTGAGCTTGGACTGCGCCTGTGCCGTTGCCCTTGAGATATGTTCCTGCCGTGAAGGTCGCTGCTCCAGTTCCGCCTCTAGCTACTGGCAATGTTCCAGTGGAGATGTTGCTGGCATTGATTGCCACGTTTGCCGCTGCTGTCACACGCCCCTTTGAGTCCACTGTCACCTGTGCAACCTGAGAGTCTGTGCCGAACTGTCCGGTGTTGGTGCCAACTGTTGGCATCATCAGGTCGTAAGTGACTTTCTTCGTGATTGCAGTGGGAGAGCCTTGGTTGACAACGAACACGTCTGCGTCCGAGAGTCCTGTTGCTGCTGGCAGTGCTGAAATCTTTACGTCTGGCATAACCTAGTAGGTGTACTGCATGTTCATCCGCTGCACTTGTCCTTCTTGGCGCAGCACTTTGTCGATTGCATCCTGCATTCCCTTTTCCGCAAGTTGCTCCGCTGCCATCGCCACTTCAAACTGTCCTTCTGACTTGAGCCAATCGGAGTGCATGGCGTTGATAAGAAAGTCCTTGAAGAGGTCTGGAATAGCGATGACCTTGTAGTTCTGCGGGTTTGTGAACGGTGATTCTCCGCTGTTTGTGGACGTGATTGGCGAGTAAAAGTCCCCCTTCATCTGACGGTCGTTTGGAGGATTCAACTGGTCAATGGATGGTTGGTGGAAGCGGAAGTAGAAGAATTGTGCTCCAGGTTGATACAGCGTGGTGGAGCTATACACGTCTCCCCATACAACTGGATTCTCGATGGAGTACTCGATGCACACGCTATCCGTGTTCTGGGTGATGATAAACTTCTGTTCGGACGCTGCCACATAACCAGACGACACGCCACTGTCCTCGATTAAGAACGCTACTTCTTGCGTGCGGGTCGTTGTGCGTGGATCGCGGCTGTAGACTCCGTGAACAGTGTCAGCGTTCTCTGGCAGTTTGATCCGGTTGATTGGAAGTATCTGCGCTCCATCAGGGCCATTCTTGGTGTGCAAGCAAGAGCCGATGTAGTTGTTGTACGGATATTTCTGGAATGCTGAACTTGTGATGACAACGCTTTCCGTTGCTGTCGTTGCGCTATTGGTGAGCGTGTCGTTCTGGACAACCACTTGGACGCATGACATCCCGTTCGATGTGACGGTCGTCGGGCCCGCTATGATGGTGCAGGTGACATTGAGGTCTGCGTCGGTCGGGCTGAGTGTAAGAACGCCTTTCGGAATCTGGATTGTGGCAGATCCGCCAACGCTGAAGCTTGTGAACGTGGTGTCCTCGTAATATGGACTGCTCTCGTCGCTTGAGAAGCGCAGGGTCAGTGTCCCTGTTGCTGGAACATAATCCAGCGAGTACATCTGAAGCCCAGGGAATCGGGTGATGTATTGTATGAAGTCAGGCCATCGTTCTCTGTTCCATGCTTCAGCAAGTCGCTTGGAGAAGAAGTCCCGAAACGTGTTGAACGTCTTGTTGCTAAGGCTTACCCTGTCAACCCCCGCGAGTTGCAGCGTTGCGTTCAAAATGTCGCTATACGGGACTGTTTTCATACCTAGCTTCCAAAGCCAACTTGCAACTTCGTGCCCTTACTATTGACTTTGCATTCGGGATTGTCGCGCAAAAACTCATCCAAAAAGCCTTTGTCTTTCCAGCAATCGTATCCGAGTTTCTGCCCCCAAAAGTGGAATGCGACTCCTGGAATGCGAGCGGTAAGTTGACCAACTCCTTCGATGGACTTGTGGTCTTCTTTGTTGAGTTTGGCGAGTTCTTTCGCCGCTCTCTGTGCGTCGATACGGGATTGCTGCCACTTGGCATCCATCACGTTCTGCGCGGCTTGGTGGAGTTCTTCTGGGATGTATATCATAAAAGTGTCCTCGTCTCTCCGAGGTGTCGCACCACTTGGAGCATCTTGCAAGCGCAAGAGGCAGGTGTCGCGTCTTGTGTTCTCTGTCTCTCCAGAGCGTCACACCACTTTGAAAAGACGCAACCGTAATCGCGTCAACGCAGGTGTCGCGGAAGCGGTTATTAAGCCGCAGTATAGGTGAACTTGCCGAGACCCTGTGGGTTCCCAACAACAAGACCTGCAACTGCCTCAATGAGGCGAGCGGGGCCTCCACCGTAGTCAGGCAATGCCGTGACATTAGCGACGTTTCCACCGTAGCGGACTTCGATGAGGCTCATGTCGAGCACCAAGCCGTATGCCGAACGACCAAGATAGGTCGTGGTGTTTACTCCTGCGCTGGTCACCGTCCCCATGAACGTCGTTGGGTGCAAGCGCACCGTCCCGAAGTCGCCTTGGAACACGTCCACGCTCTGGATGAACGCATCAGCAGCAGCATCACGCTGGAAGGTCTGAACCTTCGTTGCGCCTGCGCCAGTCACACCAGAGGTGCTGGTGGTCGTCAGTGCCGTCGTGCCAAGCAATGCGGTGAACGCACGCTTGAGGTCAGTCCCAACGATTGCGTCGAAGGACTTGTAGTTCCCCGTCACGTCGTAGATGGACTTGAGCAAGCCTTGAACGGTTGCGTCGGTCAATGCGGATGCAGAGCCTCCAGATACAATCGAGCTTGCAGGCGTGATGAACGAAGGCGTGGTCGTGCCAGAGCCGATATTCAGCCCAGTGCCGATATTGTCGCCGCCGATCCATGCTTGGATACCAGCAGTGAGGTAGGGAACCGTGCCGTTGTCTGCCTGACCAAGCTGATCGGACGTAAACGTCGCTTCCATCGAACGCTTGAGGGCCACGATTGCTTTGGCAATGTTGTCGCTCAACTCGTCGCGGATTCCAGCAACGTCTGCAATGTCCTGCGTGAGCTTGGACACACGAACGGTTTGGCGGAAGATCTGCGCGTAGTTCGCGAGTTCTTTGCGGTAGCCAACAACATAGTTGCTGTACGCACTGACATCCGTGCCGTCAACGATACCACCGATGGTCGGGCCAGGGTTGGAGTCTGCTTGCCAGCGGAAGTACATGTTTCCAGGCTTGGAGCCTTTGCGTGCCATCGACGTGAACGGGGTGTCCCGTGCGTCAACGAGCGCGATCATGTCCATGAGGTCTTCGCGTTTACCGCGACCGGATAATTGGGGTTCTGTTAGGATTGGCATATATTTGAACTAGTCTACGAAACCTTTGGCTTTGAGCAGGTCAGAGAAAAGTTTTGAGTCCGAGTTGTTTCTAGCGAAGCTCTCAAATGCTTTCTTGCCGTTATCCTTGGTCACAGGCGATGCCTTGACTGCTGGTTGGCTTGGTGCGCGTTTGATGGGCTTGGGTGCTGTCGGTTGCTGTTTCCCCTGCATGTTTTGGTATGCTTGGAGTCCTAGTACGACAATTCCCGCAATGTGTTTGTAGTCTGCCCTCTTGGCTTTGATCTCAGGGAAGTCACGGAGCACCTGCTGCGCTGCTTGGTACTCTTTCGTAGAAGGGTCTTTCCACCATGGGAACTCCTTCACCGTCTGAGCCTCTGCTTCACGCTCTACCATCAGGTACTGCCTACGGGCAGGCAACTCGATCTCCCTGCGCTTGAGCGCAAGTCTTTTCATCTGCCTGACCTGCTGATCATCCACATCGGTCTCTTCACCGTTGGGCATCAGAATCGTCCCGCCATCAGGATTCTCCTCGCACCACAGCAGCACTTCGGTAGCTTTTCTCCATTCTGCGTCCACTGCTTCAACAGAGTTGAGCTTGGCAACAGCTTCAGAGACGTTTTCCTGCCGTGCAACCTGGGCTGGAGTTTCAGTGACCTTGCCTTCAAGTTCTCTGACTTTCTCCTTGTACGCTTCGATTTCTGCAAGGGCAGCTTTCTTGGCTGCAACAAGTTTGTTGATGCGCTTTTGAACGCCCTTGGACACATCGCCGCTGGATTCTTCGGATTCTTCCTCCGTCTCCTCCTGCGTTTCAGATTCAGATTCTTCAGCCTGATCCTCTTCGGATTGTGGCTCTTCATCTTCCTCTGCCGTTTGCTCCTCTTGAGTGGGAGTCTTCACTTGTCCCTCGTCGGAAAGGAACGTCTCTTTGATCATTGCACTCAGCGAATGCTCATCGAGTAAACCGACATTGTTCGCAGAATTGTCTGCCTCCTGCGACTGCGACGCAGGCTGTGTTTCATTTGATTCCATGCTGTTTTATTGCGGTGCAAGAACCGCTATCATTAATCAAGCCTGTTTTGTTATGCCCAGACTAGGAGGCAGTGACTGCACTATGCGGTCAAATCTTTATCTGTCAACCCTCTTTTTTTAAGGGCTTCTTCTCTAAACCATAACAAAGTTTCCTTGAGTCCATTAGCCCCGTCTGCCCTTCCGGCAGCGTGTGTTCTGGCTTCTCCCAGGGTATTCTTGTCGATGGCGTACATCACTTCTCTCTCAATGTACGAGTCTGCAACAGCTAGGATGTTATCCCATAGCTTGTTCTCGCCAGTGAAGCTGAATGCTAGAGCCTGTTCTTCTGTCATACTATCCATTGACTTGGTTTACCCCCATGCGACCAATCTGAGCGTTCTGCTGTTGCATGAGACTCATCTGGATGTTCTTCACATAGTTGTCGAATAGAGCCTTGAAGTTCTCGTCCTGCTGCAATGCGGCTTGCGCTTTTGGGTTCTTCGACATGATGTCCTGCACAAACTGCATCTTGGTCTGTGCTGCCGGATCGTTCTCTGTGTAAATTGCCTCGTTGCCCAAAAGCATGTTGGCAATGTCGCTCTGCACATCCTTGTACATCTGCTGACTTGCCTGGGCTTGGTTCACGATGAGTTGGTTTGCCACTTCTGGGGCCACAGCTTGAATCATCATGCGAGTAAGAGCGTTCTTGTCGATTGCTCCGCCAGCGTCCATCTGGCTAATGGTCTGAAGGAACTGGATTTTCTTGTCGATGAAGTCAGGATTCATGTCCTTCACGTCGAATCGCACGTTGATGTCGAACTCGTTGTGGATAGCGGACAGGTTCTGCGGAATCTGGAAGCCTCCAGTGACGGCAGCGATCTCTTGTGGTGACAAGTACTGAGCGCACAGAGCGAAAACTTGGCGGAACACGCCTCTCCAGCTCATGAGCCAGTTGTTGACGAGCAACTGCTGCAAGGTTTGCGTGCGGACTGGGTTGACCAGTTCGTGGGCTACTCCGAAGTACGCTGCATGGCGCATCTCCACTGACTTAATGAGGTTGAACGCTGTGCTTGGCTCTCTTGCTGGAGGCTCCATCCAAGTGTAATCGTCCCTCTGCGTCACCGGAAGTTGCACTCCTGGGCCTACTTTGTTGATGGCTCCAATGCGTTTGACCACCTTAATTGGGGGCAGCGTGGCGAAAGCCGTGTAATCGCGGATTGAATCATGCTGCGCCTTGATTTCGTCCTGGTCGGTCATTGCCAACTCAGGAATACCGCGAGAATCTGCAATCGCTCTGCGTAATTGCTCCCTTCGGAACTCTACAAAGGGATATTCCCCGTGCGCGTAGTCGAGTTTCTCGTAGATTGCCCAGCTTGCGTCGTCTTCACGCCTGTTGCTGGCTGCTTGAGGACAGAAAACAGTGTAGTAAATGCAGGGAGCATTGCCATCCAGGCTCTTCTGGTACGCATACACCACCTCAACCATGTTGTTGTAGTTGACCCCGTTGTAGACCAGCATGGTCGTTGTGGGGAGCAGGTTGATGTTGTAGAGCGTGCTGCTTTTACCAATCTGTTGCAAAGCCCTCTCGACCCAGTCTGGATCCCAGTTTTCCGTGGTGATTTTCTCGCGCAACTCGACTTCAGACATCCATGTCCTGCGGAAAATAACCCTGCTACGCTGCAAGTCTGCGGTTTCTGGCGGGAAAATGATCTCGTCCCACGGCTTCAATGCTTGAACAAGCGGCAGGTTGCGGGAGACGTACTCTTCGTCGTAGCTTGTTGCTCCTGTTGCTGCCAACTCCTTGACCATCTTCTTGCACTCAGAGAGGTCGTTGCCAAGGGCCGCTTGAATGATGGAAGCTGCCACATCAGGCTGTTCCACAATGAGCATAGGAAGCTGTGCGAGTTGTTCGCTGCCTGCTTGCTGCGCTAGCATCATCACCTGTTCCATGGTGATTGGCTGTTGCCGCTTGCTGATGTGCTGCTCCCAGCCCACATAGAATGCTGTCCACCCGTATTGCAGGGCGTACTGCGCTCCCAGTTCCGCTTCTTTGCGGAGTTCGTTCGCCATCTTGTTGTCCCTGACCCAGTGCATCAGGTTGCTGGCAATAGTGGAAAGCGTGAGGTCTTGCAGGTTAGCTGCCTGGGTGTTGATGTCGGCTCTCTGGTAAGCTGTGACAAGGAGGGCTGAGAGTTCGTTGCAGGTGCTGTCAACAAGGCGCAATCTTACGTCCGACGCTCCTTCAAAGGGCCAGGCTGGACTGCCTTCTTCGCGCCACTTGCTCCATTTCTTGCCATCGTCCGTTTGCCCGTTCCATCTGCAAAAGCGGATGTTATCAAACTTGGTTGCCAAGTTGCCTTGGCTGGAGTTCACCATGGAGCGGTTGTACTCGTCCAGCAGGTCTCCAATATCTGGAGTTGATCCTGCAATCGCTAGTGGGTCTTTGTCGTAAGTCATTAGTACGCTCCTGCAAATTTTTGTCCCGCCTTTATGAACTCGTCTGCTGCTCCCTGATGTTGCGGACTCATCATTACCAAATATCCTAGTGCGTCAATAGGGTCTTTGCTAGCACCTTTTTGCCCGTCTGCTCCAGTCCACTCTCTCATGCTGTAAATGAGGTTCTGGCAACTCTCATGAATCATTAATCTTGGGAAGTTCACGCCTTCCTCTAAGGGTTTCTCCCTATCATAGCACAGGAGGTCGTTGATGACGAGGACACGCTCATCCACGTTTGCTGACGCTGCCGGAATGAAGTACAGTGGCACATGAGCGTCTGAGAGCATATCAAGGAGCGTTACGCCGCCTTCCTTGGTCATTGCTGCTGTCCCTGCGCTTCTGGGGTCAATGTAGCGTTCGACGATCTCTTCGCGTGTCTTGTCGTCTGTTTCCAGCGTCTGGATGAGCAACGAATACTCGTCAACTCCCCTGCCTGCGGAGCTTCTCTGTGCTGGACCTGGTTTGCCATCTGGCTTCTCGCACGGCAACGCCCACTCTCCGTAGCTTTGGTCTGGCCATTCTCTGTACACCCAGATGACCCCGTTCTTATCCACTCTTGCCCAAAGCATGAACCAGTTCCGCGCTCCTGCTGGGTCTACAACCATGTAGTTGGTGCCCTCGATCTCTCTTGGGTCTTTACTGAACACGTTGTGGTCGTTGAACAATGGGAACTGGCTTCCTGCTGTTGCTTCTGCCCAGCCGTATGCGCGGATCTTAATCTCGTTGGTTGTCTTGCCGCGAAGGGTCTCCTTCATTCGGTGCCAAGGATTGTACGGATTGTCCTTGGAATGGTACCAAATGCAGGCGTGCTTGCCGAACACGTTTCTTGCCATGTATGGCATGTGCCCGTTTGGCACTCCAATCACGTTGTTGTTTGGAAGCAGTTCGGAAGGTTTCCAATGCGTAATCTTGGAAGAGTTGATGTATTCCTTGACCACACTCGTGTAGCCGTCCAGCGGCGTGAACGTGATGAGCATCTTGCCGTTCCTTGTGACAAGACGGTATCTCAAGGTCTCTAGCCAATCCTGTGGCACCAGCTCATCGCACCAGATGAAGTCCACTTCGCCCCCTTCAATGACCTTGATGTCCTGGAAGTAGTTCATGAACCACACTTGGTTTCCCATGTACACTGCCGTGTTGTCCGTAAAGCCGTTCTTCTGGCTGTAGTTGATCTGCGTGTGAACGCTCTTTCTGAGCGTCTTGAGTTCAATGGGCAGGTACTTGTAAAAGACGTTCTGCTGCGCTGACACGCTTGTGAAGTGGCTAGTGTGGAGCATCCATATCCTGATGCCTCTGCGCTCTACCCGCTCTTTGACCCAGTCCGGCATTCCGCCAACGTCTGCTCCAACGAACATCTGCGCTGCTCTCTTGGCTGCATACTCGGTCTTGCCTGCCCTGTTTCCTCCCAGGATGACCATTTCGTTGAACTCACCCATAAGGTTGTCCGAATCCTTCCACGAATCAAACTCTGTCCCATATCGAATGGGATCGGTGTGCTCTGCCTTGATCCTGTTCTCGCGAATCTCAAGAAGCTCCAGGGTCTTTGCAATCCCCACGTTGTCCACCATCTTGAGCCGCTGATCTTGGCTCACTGTCGGAATGAGAGGATGCGGTTCCTGCTTAAACTTCAGAATCTGCTCCATGAACTTTTTCTCTTGCTCTTTGTCCATATGTTCGTATGTTTGTGGTGTCTCAAATAGAGACAGCGTAACTGTCATGCTACGAGTGAAATCGTCATACCAGTGAAGGAGAGGAGAGCGAGCTTGCCTCGCGCTCTTAATAGAAGTGCCTCAAATGCACTGCTTTCCGTGGAGTCCGCTAGAGTAGACTAGAGTACATTGATGGGTAAACCTCTGCTCGTGCCACGGCAAAAATGCGAAGCGATTCAAACCGCGACGGTGACGGATGTATCTGTCTATCAAGCATTAAAAGCTCCTTCTTTATGGGAAGGGGCTTATTCTGCTCTCTCATCTCCCACTCGGGTTCTGGATGTAATCTGCTACCGCAGAAGGACAAAGAAAGAATGGCAACACTAGCAAGTACAAGGGTTATGCTCGAAGGGGCGAATGCCCCGCAGGCATAAGCCGCAGTACGCGCAGGGGTGCGTGCGAAGGCGCGACCCCGAAGTTCCGCGCTCTCCTTGTATTCCATGGTTACTTCGTTGCTTCGTCTGTTCTTGCTGCCGCAAGACCCGACTTCGCTGGCTCACCTGCTACGCAATAGGAAACAAGCTACGCACAATGCACAGGCAATGGAGATAGCTATGTCCAAATCGAACGCTTCTCTTACCCCCACTTCTTCTCCTCCAAAAGCACACCGATAAGGGCGTATCCTGCCATATCCTTGAACGAATCGACATAAGCCTCACAAGAGGCTTGCTTATCCTTTCGCAGCAGATTCTTTATCCGCTCCATCTTGTCATTCATCCGTACCACTACGCCCAAGATCCCAAACTCATCGATGTTCCTTGGCCCGTAATCCTGCTGCTTCCGATCCATCAACTGCACTAACTCCACAGCAGCATACAGCAGTTCCCGCCCTTGCTTGGTCTTCAACCCAAGCTTCTCAGCCATGTCCCCTGCTGCGTTCATCGCACAGCCTCCTTGGTCACATATTGCCCAGGCGACACGTTCAGCACCGCTAACCGCATCCCAATCTTCACCCGCTTATTGTCCTGCACCCGCACAACCTCCCCCTTTGTCCCAATCACAAACCGGAAGTTCATCGCCCTCTTTGCCACAACCACGCTGTGCAGCACCTCCTCCTTATTGCAAGGCAATGTCAACTTCGGCAAGTCAGGCACCACCAGCACCACTACGCCTTCCCCCTC
>Ga0208598_1000449_pt1 | contig 11443 bp, 15 predicted proteins | sample LakMenEpi22Jun12_FD_150726 | JGI IMG/M metagenome (GOLD analysis project Ga0208598, IMG submission 150726) | Freshwater microbial communities from Lake Mendota, WI - 22JUN2012 deep hole epilimnion (SPAdes) | ecosystem: Environmental > Aquatic > Freshwater > Lake > Epilimnion/Euphotic zone ... | reverse complement strand
TTTACAAAACTTTTGTATTGTTTTTATTTGATATTCTGCACAAAATGTATTATTATGTATTAATATGTAAAAATCAATACAGTTCATTATGTTAATACCAATTTTTATTTAAATACATTTTTTAAAACGAAGGCATAGTAGATGATGCAGGTGGAGGTATACTTCCTTTGTATATTTGATACGACATTGGAATTGGTGACACTTGCATTTCAGCTGGAGCAATCAATAGTTCATATATAAACCGACTTGGAAACATAGTAGATAAAGTTTCTAAACTATAGACTTTTCCAGGTCTATTGGGTATAGCTTGCCCAAAAATAGGGGGTTGGGGTTTTTGATTAGTTAAATAATCTGTAACATATTTATTAATTGGCCATTTTCCATTATCAATAAAATAAGTTGCTTCTTTTTCTAATGCAAATTCAATTGGTTTATTTGCAAACGTTTCTGATTTTAACATTTTATATTCAGGCATTTCATTTACCGAATTATATTTATCTACAAATTTATCAATTGTATCTTGTGTCCATGTATTATCAGGAGGTATAGGAGCCAAATACTCAAACTCTCCGATTAATGGACTTGTTGGTTTAAAACTAAAACTGAACCCTTCTGTGATAGGTAAAAGAAACAATATACATATCAATAGTAGAATAAATAAATATAGTTTGTTCATATAGTATATGAACAAAACAAAAAAATGTAAATACGGAAAACCAAAATATAATCAATGTCCTAAAAAAATGACACGTAAAAATTGGAAATGGTTATTTCATTTTTTAAAAATACATTAATATTATGGAAGTTCCAGTAAAACGCCGTATATCTGCAAATGTATCTAAACAATATTATGGCGATTGTTTTGCACACGCAATTGCTCGCGTTGTAGTGAAAGCATTTCGTAAACAATTTCCAGTAGAATTTGATATACAAGAAAACATAAGTGAAACATGCAATAGATTATATCAACATACTAACGATTTTTTTTATGATTGTACCGAAACTAATAAATGTACGCCAATAACATTTACTGACTTAAAAACTCATTGTAATCCTGTAGAATTAAACAGTATAATTTTATACATGTATATCTATTCTATTATTGCAAATAAATATGGGTGTGAAGGTGGAAATGCATATGACACATTAAATTATATAGTACATGGTGTATTATACAATGAAGAAGTTATAACTAGTACGTGTTTTATTCATTCTGATTTATGCGATATTATTACGCCCATATTAATCAGTAATATTCATAACTTTTTAAAAAATAGAGAAAAATTAGTCTATATTCTTAAATACAACGATTACAAGTATATAGGTTATCCTGCATATTCCACTGTACACAAAAAAATTATGATGAATACGGTTGTAAATCCTGCCATTTATTTTTTTGACTCCATAAAATATGCAATAGATAATGAATTATATCTAGTACTTAGTATAAATGGTTCATTTATTAAATGGAAAGAAGCGAATCCAGATAAAACCTATACAGTGGATATAGCGGTTGAAGATAATGGACACGCGGCAACTATTGTAAATTATGATTATAGTCATTCAAATAAAGTATTCACTATAAAAAATACATGGGAGAAAGAAACGGCATACACGAACATATCCGAAGAAGAATTATTGGCCTTATCCCAAACTACATGGAGGCCTATCAATATATGTTATTTAGATTTTAGTCGTATTACTCTAGGATTTGCAGATTCGTTAGATCCAAAATATAGATCTGTATTTATAGAAAATGTTGCAAAAAGTAAAAAAGAAAGTTTTGTGGTAGGTGGAAAAACCAAAAGAAAACGGCATTTAACTAATAAATTGAAATTTAAAAAATAGATGTATTATTTAATTAATGATATCTCGTATACAAAGTCATCATGTACGTGTAAAAAATGCAATCCATATTATTCAATCATCTGATCATACCGAAGAAATGAAGTATTTTGCACAATGCTTTTTAGATGTATTAGCATCTAAAAATGGCAATGATATATTAGAACACCTTTTTGTAGAATGTACGGGGAGGAATATTAAATCTGTTACTAAAAAACACGGCGCCGATAGTGAAGATGGATTATTGGAAAGTAAGCCGCTCAAATGTAAATATTCTGCACACATTAGCGATGATACTCCAGCTTCACTTTTGAGGCATCATACCATACCTTATATTGTCATTGGCGAAGCCACGCCAAACGGACAAACGATTAAATGGGTATTGTATACATCGTATAGAATTTTTGACCAATCTAGATTTACCAAAATGCGAAATACTTTGCCTGAAAAAGACCAACAAACTATTCCCGAACTATTGCCAACTACCATGTTGGAACGATACCAAATCTTGGAAGATTTAAAAAAAATATGGAAACCCAAAAATTATATTCGTAGCAATCCTTTGCCAATGCAAGATATTTGTAAATTGAAAGAACATGAATTTACATTATGGATCAATTCCGAATTAAATCAGGTTGAAATCAATAAAGATATTTTAAAATTACATCAAACGTATCCAAATTCATGTTTGGCAGACGAATATATGAAACCGTGGATAGATATGCGAACATTTAAATATCCGAATTAAATATATGAATTGTCCTCATTGTGGAATCGGGATTGAAATTGAAAAAATAAATTGTGGTATTTTTAGGTGCGGTATTTATAAACATAATGGGGAACAAATACCGCCACATTTACCAAAATCCGAATGTGATGAATTAAAAGATAGTATATGGGGATGTGGAAAACCGTTTAAATATGAGAATGGAAAATTAATAAGTTGCGATTATATTTAAAAGATTTAGGCATGAAATACGTATGGAAGTATTCCGATTATCCACATTTGAAAAAAATGTAGATTATTCTTTTGCTATGAAAACACGAACGGAAGGACGATGGCCCAATGAAAAACATTACACTATTCACGAATTACAATTTTTAGGGAAACATGTAAATAGTGCACGTTGGGGATATGGCGATCAAAGCGGTGGATCAGAAACATTTGAACATGATGGTAAGAAAACCGAAATTGTCTATGATTATGCAGGAAATACTTGTTTTAAACCGCACGTTTAGTGTACTTTTTGGTTTTCCTATGTCGTTTTCCACCCGACAATTTTTTAATATTAAATACAAACGTATTTTCATGTTCAATTAATTCAAGTACATATTTTTGGGTTGATACTGGTTTTATAAATTTTCTCATATTTGATATTTTTTCATATATGTTACGTGAAAAATTATGAATAAATAATTTAAATACACCCAGTTTAGTTTTTTCTCTACAAAATTGTATAATTAATTTCGCACAATCTTGTAATGTAAGTGTTGTTACATCTATCGGCATTTCATAATGTTTAATGATTGTATCCAACATTTCATACAATTGTGCATCATATTCAGATAATAATTTTGGTTGATGTTCTTGCATAAACTGATTATACAAATCATTTTTAAACCCATATTGACTATAAAACGTCCCATTCCATTCATCGTTTCCGAAACGTCGTCCGCGTTCTATACTTCCAATTGCCAACGACATAATACAACTGCGAAGTGTACAATGTTTGTCTTTATGCGGGTTAGGCATTTCGGCATCCGATTTAATTAATTTTTTAGATGCGTCATATAACGTTACAGGATATTGATATATACTTGATATTGTATCTAATATTGAAAAAAAGTCGTCATGTGATATATATGGACAATTGGCTGCATTCGTATCGTAATAATAAGAATGTAAACTGATTCCATGATCTTCAATTTCAAATATAATACAACAGCCTTCTTTATCCAATGATTCTATACATACTGATAAATTATCAGATACAAATTTTACATCAATTAATTTATCTTGAATTGCAAATAAAAATGTTTTTTCTCCCTTTATAAAAATTTTTAATATTTCACTAGGTGGAACAACTTTTGATAAATCAAATATAAATTTATTATTATTCAGTAATTTATGATATACGCGTAATAATGACCTATGGGGAGAATGTTGCAATACATACAACATTCTGTCATAAGATGTTTTAATTTCACGTGTAAAAAAATCATATACACTAACATTGACATCTAATAATTTTAATAACAAAGCAGGATCTGTATCTGTATTTAAAATAAAATGTTGTATATTCGTAGGATTTATGGACACAGCTAAAAGCATCAATTCTTCGTTTGTTGTTGATTTATCACAAAAATCTAAAATGTCACATGTTCTCCATTTGGTTATATATGTTTTTATAAAATGAATGTTGCATTTTAATTTATCCGAAGATAATATTAAACACATTATTGTATTTTTATCCATTATTAAAATGGTGGATATCAGAGTATCTACTGTTTCACGCTTATCTTCTTCGGTTTGAAAATCTTTATCGTCTAATGCAGTTAATAAAATAGGCATATAATTAGGTATTACCTCCCCATGTACTATTAACTGTGTTATATATTTTTCATACATACTTGTTTTATCCATATAATAATAATATAAAATGTATCAAGAAATTTTATAGTATATTCCTATAATGTATATGATTATTCATATTTTTTACTGGATGATATAAATTATGTTTGGTAATATCTGTATCCACGTAATCTTTTCGGAAAACAATATATTTTAATTCATCTGGAGTATCATATTGTAAATTATTTTTTTTACAAATACTTGAAAATAAAGCTTCTAAAAAGAATAATGTTTTATTGGTAGTTGCATAATCTTTTATTTTAAATAATAACTTGGATGACATTTGTACACAACATACCATTGCGCAATAATAAGGTGGTGGAAATTGTATATTTATTTTTTTCCAATGCCAATCATTGTTAGTTCCATGTATATTTTCGCCATACGTGTTGGTTAACAAATCGGAATTATATTTTGAATCAATACTTAATAATGATTCCTCGTTGTAAAAAAACACGTCATCTTCAAAAAACCAAACTTTATCATAGACAGTATTTACACTTGAAAAATAATAGATGGCTTTATCCCATGCTGTTACATCTTTGTTTAATGTCAACTTGCTCATATTTATAAACCCATTTTTTATACAATATCCATTATCAATTTGAATAATATGTATGTTATTATATTTGTTGGTATGTTTTATACTATTATCATCTACAACAATATATACATCATATGATGTAAATGTTGATAAAAAATCAACCCATATTTTATCTAATTTATAACAAATTAAACAAACGCATTTTTTATTCATTTGTTATAAAATAAATTATGTTTAAATTGGATTAAAATTGAAAATAATATAACTAAATTTATATGAATCAAATGGGTTGTATATCGTCTAAACCTGAAGCCGTAATAGAAACATCGCATTTATGTGATGTTACATTAGAGAATACAATTGAATATTACCCGCCCATTACGCGTGGTAAAGTAGTACGCGTATATGATGGAGATACTATTTATATTGCATCGGATGAAATACACTGTCCTGTACCTAATAAAACATTTATATTTACTATTCGTATAAAACATATTGATACGCCAGAAATCCGAACTAAAAATTTAGAAGAAAAAGAATTGGGTAAAAAGGCAAAACAAAAAATGGAAGAATTGGTATTGAATAAGTTTGTCACATTGGAAGACATTCAACATGAAAAGAAATGGGGTAGAATTTTGGCAGTTGTCAAAGTAAATGGAGTCAGTGTATCTGATGTAATGTTGGAAACAGGACATGCCAAACCATATGAAGGAGGTCATAAAGAATCGTGGTAAATTACCATTTTGATTTTTTTACTTGGATAGCAGGACCAGATGATTTTTTAGCTTTGGAAGGATCATATTGTACATCGTCATCATCATCGGGGAGATTTTTGGACAATTCCCAATATTCTTTTGAACCCAATCGGAAATTGGCATGAGATTCTGCTTTGTACCAAAATATTTGGTCGGTTAATTTGTTACTTTTTGCATTATTGTTAATAACTAAGCATTCAAAATTTTCGGTGCATTGGTCCATGACTTGACAAAACGATTCAAACGTTGGAAACATACCAGCATAATTTTCATAGATTTTTTTGCGGTTATTGATGTAGGGTTCGCGTAAAATAAATACGTAATCAATGTTGGTTCTCAAATTTGGAGGTATACCTAAAGGATATTGCATGGTAATAATCAAAAGAATTTTCCAGTGGCGACCGTTCATGAAAAGTAGGCGCATTAATTTATCTTTTGACCAAGAATTGTCATATAAACAATCGTCTAATATGACAAATGTTCGTGGGTCAATGTTGCTTTTTTTGTATGTTGCCATTTCTTTCATTACTTGTTTCATACACGTTTTTTGTCGTTTCAAAATATTTTCAATGATACTTGAACTATATTCGTCGTGAATAAATAATTTAGGAATATGTTCACTATAAAAACTATTTCCTGCTTCTGTTCCCGAAATAACTGTTCCTACAGGTATATCTTGTTGATAAAAGAGTAAATCGCGAACCAAGAAACTTTTACCAGTATCGCGCCGACCAATCAAAACAATGACGGGGCCTTTATTTTCATTAGGTCTAAAACTAATTTGCCGCATATCAAATTTTTTTAATTCTAATGTCATACCTAATGAAAATAAATTTAATTATAAATTAAAACTTATTAATAAGGGGAGAAAGTACTTTTGCGTCTTTGTCTGTTTAATGTTGCTGAACTATTTTCTCTTCCAGTTTTAGTTTGCGGTTTTGGTGGTTGTTTAATTTCATTAATCACATATGCACCATTTCCGTAATCTATAAATCCTGGATGGCGTTGACGAGGATCATCAGGATGAATATATTTAAAAGGCACTCCACCATTAGGTAGTAATTCTTTTTCGGTTAAATGACTAAATTCAGGTTTATTAGGCCCTGGTCCAAATGGACCAAACATTGCCCATTCTTCTTTTGTTGGTTTATATTCTGCTGGATATCCCCAAACAACTGGTTTTTCATGTGCGGGAGTAACACCTTCAAAATAGGTAGGCCCGCGATACGCACGCGGCATATATTGTGGAGCTGCCGCAACCATAGGTTGAGTAGGAGCTTCCTCTGCCGCACTCATACCTAATTTTGATTTCAACCAAGGAAACATACCTCCACGTTTTTTACTATGTTTTTTAAATTTACGATGTTTCCTTAAACTTTTCATTATATTAAGGAAATATAATTAGTTTAAACCCTACATTATTAATTATATCATTTGGATATGGTATTTTACAAAAAAAATAAAAATTCAGAATTATTACAAGAAATAGAATCGTCGTTACAATTATCCAATGTTCAAAATTATATCCCTATTTATAATCAATTCTTTTCATTGAATGAAACAAATTGGAATAGTATTAACTTAAAAAATGATTACGAATTATTGAAAATTTGGGATTGCACGTATAATAAGGCAACGGCAACACTTCAAAATAATTCAACGACTCCCGTATTTTTCAAATATTCCCCGCTACTTGACCCGCTTAAATATTTGAATGGAAAGTATACCGATTATAACTATTGTCTTCCCTCGTTAAAGGATAGTTATCCAAAATTACAAGATACCAATAATTCGGCCTATGTAGACAGTTTTTTCTCGTATTTATCTTCACAATTATACGTCAATAATAAATTTGTACATGCTATTCAATTTCACGGAAGTTATTTAGGAATTAAAAAAAACTTTAAATACAATTTAGAAGATGAGTTGGATCAAGTACAAAGTTCTTCTTTTTTCAACGAAAACATGAATAAACTATTTACATTGAATAAAGAATTAACCATTCCTACATCTCACAAAAATCGTGAAAAATTAGTAATGGATGAAGAAACTATTGTATTAGATTTAGATGATATCATTGAAGATACAAAACCTGAATCAACAGTTGTATTCCCATTACCTGAATTAGAAGTATTAACAGATTTACCCGTTACAGATACAGACGAACTTATTCATGATGATGATTCTACGTCATCTAAATCGTCCAATACAGAAACGGATTATACTGAAGAATTAGAATCGGATGATTATTCGGATTGTGACGAAGATGAGTCGTATGGATTAAGTGTAGATATTCATCAGTTCCCTGTTCAGCTTATTGCATTGGAACATTGTAAAGATACACTAGATTCGTTGTTAATGGAAACGGTTCCTCCAGAGGAAATTGTATCTGCGTTGTTTCAAGTAATTATGACCTTGATTATGTATCAAAATGTGTATCAATTTACACACAACGATTTGCATACAAATAATATCATGTATGTAGAAACAGCTGAACCCTACTTGTACTATAATTACAAAGGAATCAATTACAAAGTACCGACGTATGGTCGTATTTTTAAACTTATTGATTTTGGCCGAGCAATTTATACCTATAACAACAAATTTTTTATTTCGGATAGTTTTCATCCTGATGGCGATGCAGCAACCCAATATAATATAGAACCGTTCAGAGATAGTTCAAAACCTGTGGTTGGACCCAATTTCAGTTTTGATTTATGTAGGTTAGCCTGTTCCATGTTGGATATTATTGCCGATGATACACCATTATACAATTTAGTTGAAGAATGGTGTTTAGATGATAAAGGGCGAAATGTGCTGTACAAGAAAAATGGGGAAGAGCGATATCCTGATTTTAAATTATACAAAATGATTGTGCGAACGGTACATGATCATTTACCAGAACGGCAGTTATCTAAACCAATTTTCAAAGACTATATTGTCAAAGAATTTCACAAAGATAGTATGGTTATACTCCTATAGATTTTAATGCGTTTTGATATAATTCCAATACATTACTGTTATTGTGATCGCCCATGAATACAATTCCCTTTTTAAATTTGTGTTTTACATTTAAAAGTATGTTGGATAATTCGTCAATATGGGTTGAATTTCTAAACATTGGAATTTTAACAGCTTTTAGGTGAATATTGATTAAATAAAACGGTTGGGTTGCGCGAACATATAAAACCATACATTCTTTTTTACTATCTTTTCGTGTAATAAGTTGTATGTTTTTATAGTATAAATGTCTTGGAATAATAATTCCTCCAGTATAATTATCATAAATATACATGTAATCTGGATGATGAAACAACGTATGCAATCTATCTATACCCATGCCATAATTTCTACGAGATAAAACACTCTGTAAGAATAATTCTTGAAACATAAAAATAACGTTTGGATGTTTTTTATGTATTTCGGATAAATAATAAATAATTTTTTGTAATCTTAATTCGTGTTCTTCAAGTTTATTACATAATCCTTCAATATTCCATGAAAGAATTGGAATACCGTTTACTTTACAAAAAATAGGTTTGTGATCCGTAACCAAAATGTTTAAAATAGTTTCATCAGTTACGTGCATAGTTGGATGGGTTTCAATACTAACAATATGATCTATACTGCGATTAGATGATACATAGCCTGCTATTGTGTGTAAAGAACTTTCGCAATTTTTCATTTTAGTTGCAAATTGTGTGTTTTTATCACAACAATATTTTTTAATATACATATTATATATTTTTAATAAAATGCCAACTCTGGTAACGTGATACTTCCATTATTCGGCGAAGTATGCATTTGGTTATTTGTAGTTTGTTCAAATGAACTCATGGGTGATGTAGGTCGTTGGTTGGATGATTTACGATAACTTGTATGTTTTACTGTAGGGGAAGATGTGCTATCCAATAATACATCGGTTTGTTCTAAAGGTTGAATTGTAAAATGTTCGCATTTTTGTTTTATATATCTTTTCCTTAACGTTGTAATTGTAAATAATGCAATAACAATCATAGTTCCTGTGGATAATAAATATAGATTTCTGGACATATTAATTATACAGAATTTATTTTAGGTAAAGGTAAATATGTTTGAACAAAATAGTGAACGCTATACATACTTTTGATGATATAATTTAATAAGGTAACATATAATGTGTATACAAATAATACAAAAGAACTATGTAATCCATCTGATATTTTTTTTTCTTCTACAGAAATTTTAATTTCATCCAAAAATGAAAAAAAAGTTTTTTTTAGTTCCATAACATATTCAAAGAAAGACTATTTAAAGATTTTAACGACTAAATATACATGAATGTTCTAACATTAAAAACAGTACAAATATCCCCTATGAGAACATTAATGACTGCATTAAAGGATATTTTAGTAGATACCAATATTACATTTCAGCCTGATGGGATGCGAATTATTAATATGGATAAATCGCATACTATTTTGGTTCATTTGTTTTTAAAGTCGGAGAATTTTGAAGTCTATGAATGCAAAAAAGATAAAATTATTATTGGCGTTAATTTGTTGCATTTATTTAAACTAGTAAATTCTATTGATAACAGTGATACGTTGACACTTTATATTGAAGAATCGGATTACAATGATGGTATCGTAAATAATTTGGGATTAAAATTTGAAAATGGAGATATAAAGCAGTGTAAAACACAAAAGCTGCGTTTGATAGAACCAGATCCCGAAGAATTAGAAGTTCCTAATGTTATGTTTTCTTCTGTTATCAATTTACCATCTACTGATTTTCAAAAAATTATTCGTGATTTATCCTATATTTCGGACCGTATTGAAATTAAATCGGTTGCAAATGAACTTATTTTCAAGTGTAAAGGATCGTTTGCAACTGCCGAAGTTAGACGAGCTGAATCCGAAGACAGCATGAAATTTATTCAACAACATGATTCAAATAAGATTATTCAGGGTATTTTTAGTTTAAAGAATTTGGGATATTTTATAAAGTGTACGAATTTGTGTAATCAAATAGAAATGTTTTTGGAGAATGATTTGCCGCTAGTAGTTAAATATTCAGTGGCTTCTCTTGGTGATATTAAGCTCTGTTTGGTGCCATTACCTGACGTTTAAAATTGATTTATTTCTTGTAGTGTGTATATGATATTAAATGTGGGATACCATTGGTTATGTAATACTTATGTGGATATTAGTATGGTATACAGTTGTAATTTGTATGTTTGTATACAAATTACAGTTTGTGCCTCTTAAACTATGTGTTTAAACTCTTCTTGATTTTTTTCTGTTTGATTTTTTTCTTTTTGATTTACCGCCAGAACGTTTCCTCATTCTCTCTAAAAAATTATGAATAATTTCATCTTGTGCTTTATTTACTATTTGTGTCCTTTCTGCTCTTGCTCGCGTAGTATCTAGGTTGGCCCATTCGGATAATGCGTCTTCGGTCAAATCGTATTTCATTGACATTAAGATAGTTCTAAACTCACGAATAGCATGTATACACGGATCATCGTTGGATGGGAATAAAAGTTTTTTTAATATAAATTCGGATATAGATGTACGATATATTATGGAAGTTGCATCATTGTCAGGCATTAATACTCTCAATGCTTCATGAACATCAAAAGTATATCCACCACTAATTCTAGAAGTGATATAATAACATAAAATG
>Ga0208598_1000446_pt1 | contig 11490 bp, 12 predicted proteins | sample LakMenEpi22Jun12_FD_150726 | JGI IMG/M metagenome (GOLD analysis project Ga0208598, IMG submission 150726) | Freshwater microbial communities from Lake Mendota, WI - 22JUN2012 deep hole epilimnion (SPAdes) | ecosystem: Environmental > Aquatic > Freshwater > Lake > Epilimnion/Euphotic zone ... | reverse complement strand
GCCACGGTGGCACCGCTTCACTTGTTCGCACAATTCTGGTATCACACCCGCCACATCGATAAAATGGGATGGCTTGAATACGTGCTGGTCACCCCCTCGCATCACCGGGTGCACCATGCCATCAATCCCGAATACATGGACAAGAACCTCTCGCAGATCTTTATCGTATGGGATAAATTGTTTGGCACCTTCGCCCAAGAGCGCAAAGAGATTCCTCCTGTATACGGCATTACGCGTCCGGCCCGGACCTTTAATCCGGTTCGCATCAACTTTCAACACCTTGCCCTGTTGATCGCTGATGCCTGGCGCACTCGACACTGGAAAGAAAAGCTAACGCTATGGTTCAAACCCACAGGCTATCGCCCCAAAGACGTCGCAGAACGTTATCCTGTTTATAAGATCGAAGATGTGTATCAGTTTGAAAAATACGATCGCCCGGCCTCGCGCTCTTTTCTGCTATGGACCTGGATACAGCTACTCATTTTGTTGATCCTGATCAGCTACCTGTTTGCCAACATCGCTTACATAAACAGTTTGAATAGTACGTATATCTATTGGTATGGCGCCTTGATCTTTTTAAGCGTCTTTTCACTAACAGAGCTAATGGACCAGCACCCCAAGGCAATTTGGTGGGAAACACTGCGTGCCCTGCTTGCCATTAGCTTACTTTATTGGCAACAAGATTGGTTTGGCGCCAACATTTTTTTTGAATACGGTAAGGAGACGGCTTTGCTCTATTTTCTGCTCTCACTGATCACCACCGTTTGGTTCGCAAAGACAGAGCAAAAAACAGCTACTGCATCAACTGACCGTTAACGGTCCTTGCGATCCGTAAAGGATTATCCTCTTTCAGCTCGGCTGGTAACCATGCATCGGGCCAATTCTGGTAGCAAATGGGTCTGGCGAATCGCTTGAGCGCGTCTTCGCCCACTGCACCAAAACGAGCGTCGGTGGTAGCCGGAAAAGGTCCGCCATGCTGCATGGCCTTGCAGACCTCCACGCCTGTGGGAACCCCGTTCAAAATTAAACGGCCACATTTTTCTTTGACCAGATCAATAAGTGCGCTGTGTTGCGAGAGATCTTCTTCGTTTGCCATTATCGTCGTGGTTAGCTGCCCTTCTAACGAAGCAGCGACGGCCTCTACGGCCGCCCGATCGGCACAACGAACCACGAGAGTATAGGGCCCAAATACCTCTTGCTGTAAAGATCGATGCTGTAACCAATCGGCCGCTTCCACTGCTGCCACGGTAGGTCTACCTTCACCTGAAGAAGCATCCTGCTCGGAGAGCGCCAGCACCGAAACAGAAGAAACTTGCAAAGATGTATCACGATGATGTTGAAAAGCATTGGCAATACCGCTATGAAGCAATGGCACAGGGATCAACTTTGTTACTTGTTGCTTGAGGTGCTGCTCGAACCTACTGAGCGCCTCAGATTGTATGGCGATCAGCAAACCGGGCTTTGTACAGAATTGTCCGGCCCCCAGCGTAAAGGAAGCGGCCAATTGTTCTGCCAGTGCAGGGGCTTGCTCATGAAGCTGACCCGGTAACAGAAAAACTGGATTCACACTACCCATTTCTGCAAATACCGGAATGGGATCTTTTCGCTGCTGCGCCCAATCAAAAAGTTGCTTGCCTCCCAGCAAGGAGCCCGTAAAGCCAACGGCTTTTATGTAAGGGTGCTTTACCAAATATTCTCCCACCGAAAATGAGGCTCCATACACATGGCCAAACACCCCTTTGGGTAATTGCAGTTTTAGAACAGCGCGATCAATGGCGGCAGCAGCCAGCGTTGACGTTTCGGGATGAGCCGGATGCGCTTTTACAATAACAGTACAGCCTGCGGCCAGCGCACTAGCCGTGTCGCCACCTGCTGTAGAATAGGCAAAGGGAAAATTACTGGCACCAAATACAACGACCGGACCCAGCGGCAGCAATGTTTTTCTAAGATTTACCGCAGCACCTGTCGCATTGGGTCGGGTCTCGATGCTGGCATCGAGCCAGCGGCCAGCGGCACTGGCCTGCCCGTAGCTTTCTAATTGAAAAATCGTTCTGCCCAATTCATTTTTCAAACGCCCCTCAGGAAGATGGGTCTCGCGCATGGCAGCGGCAACCAAAGCCGCAGTATCTTTTCGAAGTTCATCGGCGATGGCCTGTAATAGTTCGCAGCGTAGTTGCAACGAACTGTTCTTGTACAAAGAAAAGGTCGAACGGGCCTGCTCGATCGTCGCAAGCAAAGCTGTGTGTGAGGTATCGGAATAAGGGAGCTGACTCATTGAATTACGTATTGAATTAATCAAATGGCAGGACGCGATGCTACGGAGGCCCTGATCAAGGATAGAACCCGATCGCGCTCCTCCCCAACAAGACAAAGACGTGGTGGTCGAACAAATTCGCTACCGATGCCTTGTTCTTGGGCCGCCAGCTTAATGTATTGCACCAACTTTGGATGTATATCGAGCTCCAGCAAAGGCATAAACCATCTATACAGCGCGCGAGCCTTATCGTAGTGGCCAGACCGCACATAGTTCCAGATGGCAACGGTCTCGTATGGAAAAGCATCGACCAGTCCTGCGACCCAGCCGTGTGCACCCAACAATAATTCTTCGAGCGCAAGGGTATCTACGCCACAAAGTATCTTAAAGCGATCGCCAAAGCGATTGAGCATTCGTGTTAGATTCGTTACATCGCGAGAACTTTCTTTGAGAGCAGTTACCGTTGGGCAATCTAACAAAGCATCAAAGAGCTCGGGCCTAAAATCGATCTTGTAATCGACAGGATTGTTATAGATCATGACAGAAAGGTCAGTAGCCGTGGCAACCGACCGAAAGTAGTGTATCGTTTCGCGGTCATCGGACCTGTAGCGCATAGGAGGCAACAACATCAATCCATCAGCACCCCATGACTGGGCCATTTGCGCCTGCCGGATGGCTTCTTGCGTAACCGACTCAGCAATATTGACCACTACCGGAATTTTTGTAGCGCAAATGGCAAGGGCACTTCGCACCATCGCCTCTTTTTCGAGCTCGGTCAGGGTGCTGGCTTCACCCAACGATCCACCGATTATAATTCCATGTACACCGGCTTGTAATTGAGCCTGTAGGTTTTTCTCGAACATCGACAGGTCTAACCGATCGTCCTTCGTGAAGGGAGTGAGTAAGGCAGGAAATACACCATACCAATTGCATTGCATAGCAAGCGCTTTTTGCTAATATACGGCAGAAAAAACAGGTAACGTCTTAAACAGATCAGATGAGCTCGGCCTCCAGATCGTAATCATAAGCTTTTGTGATACGCACGTTCACAAAATCGCCAATGACCAGCTTTTGAGATGTGTTGATGATAACTTCGTTATCGACCTCTACCGAATCGAATTCGGTACGACCCAGATAACGACCGGCTTCTTTTTTATCGACCAGCACCCTGAACTCCCTTCCAACTTTCTGTTGATTGAGCGCATAAGATATCTCTTGCTGGTGTTCCATGATCTCTTGGGCTCGACGCTCCTTTTCTTCGGCAGGTATAGCATCGATCAACTGATGTGCCGATGTATCCTCTTCGTGCGAGTAGGTAAAGACCCCCACTCGATCGAACTGGTGCAGGGTCAAAAAATCTTTTAGTTCGGCTACGTCAGAAAGCGTCTCTCCAGGAAAGCCTGCAATTAACGTGGTACGCAAACAAATACCGGGTAATTTCTCGCGAATCGAAAAGATAAGCTGGTCCATTTCGGCACGGGTGATCTGTCTTTTCATGGCCTTGAGCATCGCATCCGAAGCGTGCTGTAAAGGCATATCGAGATAGTTACAGATATTGGAGCGTTCCCGCATCACATCAATGATCTCCAGCGGAAACTTAGAAGGGTACGCATAATGCAGACGGATCCACTCCAATCCCTCTATATCGGCCAAGCGGTGCAACAGATCGGGCAACATTCTTTTTTTGTAAAGATCCAGTCCGTAATACGTAAGCTCTTGCGCAATGAGCATGATCTCTCGTACTCCTTTTTTGACCAACCACTGCGCTTCTTGTACCAACGTTTCGATGGGCTTACTTTGGTGTTGACCTCTCATTAAGGGGATGGCGCAAAAAGAACAGGTACGGTTACACCCCTCCGATATTTTCATGTAGGCATAGTGCTTGGGCGTAGCAAGCAAACGCTCTCCCAGCAGATCGGCCTTGTAGTCTGCCTCGAGTTCCTTGAGCAATAAAGGCAATTCCATGGTACCGAAAAAAGCATCTACCTCGGGAATCTCCGTTTCCAAGTTGTTCTTGTAGCGCTCACTCAGACACCCGGTAACATAGACCTTGTCGAGCTTTCCTCGTTTCTTAAGATCGACCTGTCGTAAGATAGTATTGATACTTTCTTCTTTGGCCTTATCGATAAATCCACAGGTGTTCACCACGACTATGTTGTGATCACCTTTGGCATTTTCGTGCACGACTTCCATATCATTGGCAGTAAGCTGACCACTCAGCACCTCACTGTCGACCATATTTTTACTACAGCCAAGCGTAATGATATTGATCTTATTTCCCTGACGATTTTTGGTTCTCATGCTTCGTTGGTTTGCCAGCTAAAGAGACTATCTACAAAGGCCTTTCGATCAAAGACAAGCAAGTCATCCATTTGCTCTCCTACGCCTATGAATTTAACGGGAATATTGAACTGATCGGCAATTGCCAAGACTACCCCGCCCTTTGCCGTACCATCCAATTTGGTAATGGCCAGTGCCGTTACCGGGGTGGCCGCCGTAAATTGTCTGGCCTGCTCCAATGCATTTTGTCCGGTAGAACCATCTAGAACCAGCAATACCTCGTGCGGAGCATCCGGAAGGGTCTTTTGAATCACGCGCTTGATCTTGGAGAGTTCTTCCATAAGGTGTGCCTTGTTATGCAGACGACCGGCCGTGTCGATCAGCACCAGGTCGGTTCCACGGGCCACAGCACTCTGTACGGTATCGAAAGCAACCGCCGCAGGATCACTGCCCATGGGCTGCTTGACGATCGGAACACCCACCCGCTCGCTCCAAATGGTCAGCTGGTCAACCGCAGCGGCCCTAAAGGTATCGGCCGCACCCAACAAGACCTGCTTGCCGGCTGCTTTGAAATGATGAGCCAACTTGCCGATCGTGGTGGTTTTTCCCACCCCGTTTACCCCCACCACCAAGACCACGTAAGGCGTGGAAGGAAGCGGAGAACTAAAGTCATATAAGTTTGATTGCTTGTTATTTAAAAGAATTTCTTCAATTTCATTTTTAAGTATGGAATTCAGCTCTCGGGCGTCCATATACTTTTGCTGTGCCACCTTTTTCTCTATCCGGTCGATGATCTTGGAGGTGGTCTGCACCCCCACGTCGGCCCCGATCAGCGCCTCCTCGAGATCGGCCAGCAGTTCGGCGTCCACGGTAGATTTTCCACTTACGACCCTGGCCAGACGAGACAAGAAACCCTCACGGGTCTTTTGCAGACCCTGGTCGAGAGACTCCTTTTCTTTTTTACCAAAAAGTTTATTGAAAAACCCCATAGTTACTTTTAATAAATAAAACCAGGCCAAATAAAAAAGCCGTCACACCAGGAGCATGACAGCTGAAATAGTTTATTACCCCGCTGGGCGCAGACATTACTTTTGAGCCAGAAACTCTTTTACCTTGTCTTTGTGCACCATTTGCTCTTTGAAGGTATAAGCGCCGGTCTTGGGGCTACGCACAGCCTTGATAACTTTTGTATAGTTCTTAGCTTCTGCGGCCTGCTTAGGGTCTTTCTTGATCGCCGTTTTTGCTGCTTTTGCCATAGTAAATGCTTGAGAGGTTCGTTAAAAAATTACTTGATCTCTTTGTGAACGGTCACCTTTTTGAGAATGGGATTGAATTTCTTCAACTCGAGTCTCTCCGGATTGTTCTTCTTATTCTTTACCGTGATATAGCGGCTGGTACCGGGCTGACCACTTGTTTTGTGCTCGGTGCACTCCAGGATCACCTGTACTCTGTTTCCTTTCTTTGCCATGATAGAATTGCTTTAGATAATTAGATTTTTTCGCCCTGAGCACGCAACTGTTTTACGACAGTGTACAGCCCATTTTTATTGATGGTACGAATCGCTTCGGTAGACAACTTGAGGGTGATCCACTTGTCTTCTTCGGCCAAATAGAATTTCTTCTTCTGCAAATTGGGCAGAAAACGACGCTTGGTCTTGATATTAGAGTGGGACACTTTGTGACCGCCAATGGGGGTCTTTCCGGTGACCTGACATACTCTTGCCATGTTTACACAATTTTGGGAGGGCAAAGGTAAGGGAAATCAGGCAATTGGCAACCATCAATCAGTTTTTTTTACCCCTTTTTCGGCCCTTCGAATGGCGCTCACACCTTGGTGATTTTGAGGTTTTAAGGTACCTTTACGCCCTGCCGGCCTATAAACGGCGGCAAAAAGCCCCAAGTTAACCCTTTAACACTATTCAACTTATGGCATACGACGTGATTGTTCTTGGAAGCGGACCCGGTGGATACGTGGCCGCCATTCGTGCCTCACAGCTGGGCCTTAAAACAGCGATCATCGAAAAAGAAAGCCTGGGGGGCGTCTGCCTGAACTGGGGTTGCATTCCTACCAAGGCCCTTTTAAAAAGTGCCCAGGTAAACGAGTACATCAAACATGCAAAAGATTATGGCATAGAGGCCTCCGGTACGCCCCAGTTTGATGCGGTCATAAAAAGAAGCCGCGGCGTAGCCGACAAGATGAGCAAAGGAGTGCAGTTTCTGATGAAGAAAAATAAGATCGATGTGGTGATGGGCTTTGGAAAACTGGCCGCCAAAGGAAAGATCGAAGTGACCGACAAGGACGGTAAAAAACAGATCGTAGAAGGCAAACATATTATCATCGCCACCGGTGGAAGAAGCCGACAGCTTCCGACCATGCCGATCGACGGCAAAAAAATAATTGGCTACCGCGAGGCCATGGTGCTGCCACAACAACCCAAATCCATGATCATCGTTGGAAGCGGTGCCATTGGAGTGGAATTCGCCTATTTCTACAATAGCATGGGCACAAAGGTGACCATCGTGGAATTCTTGCCCCGCATCGTGCCGGTAGAGGACGAAGAGATCTCTAAGGAACTCGAGAAGCAATACAAAAAAGCCGGTGTGCAAATTATGACCAGCAGTGAGGTGACCAAGGTCGATACCAGCGGAGCCGGTGTAAAAGCCACTGTTAAGACCGCCACGGGTGATGTCGTACTGGAAGCAGACATCCTGCTGAGTGCAGTGGGAGTAGCAGCCAACATTGAGGGCATTGGCCTAGAAGAGCTGGGCGTAAAAACAGAAAAAGGAAAGATCGTAGTAGACAAATACGGACAAAGCAATATCGGTGGTATTTATGCTATTGGTGATTGCTCACCCGGTCAGGCCCTTGCCCACGTGGCTAGTAAAGAAGGTATCTTGTGTGTAGAGGCCATCGCCTACAACGAAAAAAAATACCATCACCTGCCGGAGCCGATCGATTACAACAACGTTCCGGGCTGTACCTATTGCATTCCCGAGATCGCCTCGGTAGGCTACACAGAGAAGCAGGCCAAAGATGCCGGGTACGAGATCAAAGTCGGTAAGTTCCCTCTCAGTGCCAGCGGCAAGGCTTCCGCAGCAGGACACACAGAAGGATTTGTAAAAGTGATCTTTGATGCAAAATATGGAGAGTGGCTCGGCACTCACATGATCGGATATAACGTTACCGAACTGATCGCCGAAACAGTCACCGCACGAAAATTAGAAACCACCTACCACGAGGTATTGAATGCGATCCACCCCCATCCTACCATCAGCGAGAGCGTAAAAGATGCCATAGAGGTAGCCTACGGAGAAGCCATTCACTTATAAGAGAGTACTAATAGCAGTAAAAGAAAAAGGGCGCCTGGAAAGGAGCCCTTTTTTTGCATTGCCAGTTTTTTTTGGTTGCGACCAGTAAGAACAACGACATCAAGGCAAACTGGGTGGTAAAAAGGCTGCACGACAAATCAACTTTTTTTACCCGGGCCTCGGTAGCGGCAAATTTGTGAACTACCTTTACCATAAGATGGCAAGAAAACATACAATAAGCGGTTTTAGTGTGGTGCTTTTTTGGGTCTTATTGACGGGTTGTAACGAGACCGGAAAAACACCTTCCACCGAGCCGGCTGCCAAGACAGTGTCCACATTGGCATTCGACGTGGTGGCCACCCACCCGCACGACACCAGCTCCTACACGCAAGGGCTGGTCATTTATAAAGGTCAACTCTACGAAGGAACCGGGCAGTACGGCGCATCGGCCCTGTTGAAAATTGATCTACCCTCCGGAAGATCACTGCAACGAACAGCCCTTGATAAGGCCTACTTTGGAGAGGGCATAACCATCTTGAACGACACGATCTACCAGCTAACCTGGAAAGAGCAAAAGATCTTTGTCTACGATCTTAGTTTTAAGAAAATCCGCACGCATAATATCGATAAAGAAGGTTGGGGGCTGACCAACAACGGCAAAGAATTGATCTTGACCAATGGCAGCGGTGATCTTTTCTTTTACGAGCCGCGGCAAATGCAGCTGCTTCGGGTACAAACGGTCACCGAGGCAGGTAGCCCCAGCTTTAATTTGAATGAACTGGAATTTGTGGATGGCTATGTCTATGCCAATCAATACACCTACCCCTATGTGCTGAAGATAGACCCTGCTACGGGAGAGGTCGTCGCCAAAGCAGATCTCTCAAGACTTTGGGAGCAATGCAGACAACTTTATTCAAACACCGAGGTGCCTAACGGAATTGCCTACGACAGCGAGCAAAAAAAATGGTATGTGACAGGAAAGTACTGGCCGCTGCTCTTTCAGATTCAACTCGGCCATTGACGGCAGCAATAGATCAACGAACTGCATCGCTCCTTATCGGCCAACGCCCTACTATTCGAGACCAGACCGGTCATAATGGCCTTTCCATATTGTGTGCGACCCGATGCGTAGGTCGTGCTGAGCAACGAAACATAAAAACTATCGAACCACATCGGAAAGATATCTGCCAATAGTAATTTATTGGTAGAAAGAAGCGTACGCATGGCCCCGGGAGAAAAATGATAGAGATGACGGGGCACATCATATGCGGCCCAACAGGCCTCGAAAGCAACGGCATCGTAAGAGGTATAGTTAGGTACGGCAATAAAGAGCGTTCCGTTCGGTTTTAGCAGTCTTCGCAACTGTGCAACGACAGCTGACAGATCGTGCATGTGCTCGAGCACATGCCATAGCGTGATCACGTCGTAATGACCTTCGGGCAGCCGATAAAAGCCTTCCGTATCTTGCGCGTGAACGCCGAATGCTTCGAGCGCAATACGACGAGCTCCCTCATCGGGTTCAAGTGCCGTTACCTGCCATCCGGCCTTTTGCATGGTCGCGGCAAAGGCACCGGTACCACAGCCTACATCGAGCAATGTTCCGGAGCGGAGTCCGCTATAGCTTTCAATAAGTTTTCTTTTTTGACCAAGGGTAAACTTTCTGACCCATTTATAGATCTGATTAACGAGCCCTTTGCTTGTATTGGTATGAGAGATATACTGCTCAAACTGGTAATACGGCGCGGTCTCCTCGATAACAGGAGCATCTTGCGTAAAACGAAGCTGACATTCGCTGCATTCGACCAACTCAAAAGACTGCTTAGTCACAGAGTGATCCGTTACAGCAAACACCCCGCGCAACGTTGTGGATCCACAAGCAGGACAGGAATTATAATGAATACGTCCGCTCAAAACTCCTGATAGGTTTTAGAAGACTCCACCGCCTTAATGGTAGCGGGGTTCGCAAATGAAGCAGGCTTAAGTGGCCGGCTATAAAGCTGCCATCCCAGCCACACCACAGCCAATAATAAACAAGAAAAGGTAAGAAACTTATCAAGCGGAAAAGGAGTTTTGTTTTGCTGCAAACGCTGCGCCATCTCAACCGAGCTTCTGCTGTCTTCTCCTACCCTTACCTGATGCGATTCATTTTCGCGAATAACTTTTTCTGCCGTAACCGGACGGCTCTGGATCAAAGACGGATCACCAATAAATTGCAGCTCTCCCTTTTCATCTTTTTGCCAGCTTCCCCACCCCTTCCAAGATACTTTTGCCCCGGCGGCAAGGTGCTGCAAAAGGTCGGCGCAAAAACGCTGATAACGGGTAATCACCTCGGCAGGCTCCAAACCCATTCTGGCCGACAACCAATTGACCAATTCTTCGATATTATCGACCGACTCAGTTCGAAAGGCATACGAATTTTCCGGAGGAAGGAACTGCCGACTACCCACATCAAAACGAGCAGGTGTTCTGTTTAGGTATAACACACCCGCTCCTGCAAGGGGAAGTTTTTTTTGGCTAATGAGATACTCTTGTAAAATATCGTTCAAGGATTCTTTTTTTCGTTGAACGAAAATACGATGCCGCCGCTACAATTAAAACCAAACACAGGATTTTGATTCCAGCGCTGGTAAGGCTGATTGAACAGGTTGTTGAACTGCGCCCATAGTTGCAACGAACGATTAACCCTAAAAGACAGCCCGGCATTAAGATCGGCAGCCCCCTTGGTGCGGGTATTATTCTTGAAAGCATTCCTATTCATCGCACCGCTAAAAAGCACCAGATCGGATTGAAGCCATAACTGATCGGTGAGTGCCACCCGCACAGAGGTCTGCCAGTCAAAGGGCAGAAGACCCCAAGCCTCCTGTTGTGTACGAAGACCAAAAAAATGATTGAACAAAAGCTGAGAAGATAATGTAAAATGATCAGCCACACTGTACGATAACTGGGCATGTAGCTGCAACTGATTTAGCCTGTCTTCATAGACCAATAGAAAAGCGCTGGAGGGGCTACGACTTGTATCATTCAGAAACAAAGGTTGCGTGGTGGTGGTGTTGTATAAAAAGCGTACATCATATCCAAACCTGGGTTTTAATTGTCCTTTTAGGCCAATATAACGCTCCGTAAGTTGACTGGTGCGTAACGGAGCAGGCGCCCACATCCATGGATTGAGCGATGCCAATTCTCGGTAACTGTTTTGTATCCATCTTGCATTCCATCCAGCCAATAGCGTAGCGGTTTTACCCGGCAACGAGTAAGAGAGCGCAAGCTGTGGTAAGGCAGCAAAACGATCTTGGTTCCACGTGGGACTCACACCGGCCTGCAATTGAAATTGCTCTTGCTGGTAACGAATAGAGGGCGTAATGCTCAGTAAGGTATTAGAGACGGTGGTGTCAGTGTTTCCGAATGGTAAGCGCAGCCCTGTAGTATTCGTATAGCGAAGCCAGCTGAGCGAAAACAGCGTTTGAACCATCCAGCTTTGCCCGATCTGCTTTTGTAGCGGCGCCTGCAGCTGCACATTGGTCTCGGTATTTTTTCGTTGATCGAAAAACTGATAGAGCTTTACAGCAGGAGAAAAACTGATACCGTTTGCGATCGGAGAGGTAGTAGACAACCGAACAAAGGCAGAGAGAAGCGTAAACTGCTGACGCA
>Ga0208598_1000439_pt1 | contig 11557 bp, 8 predicted proteins | sample LakMenEpi22Jun12_FD_150726 | JGI IMG/M metagenome (GOLD analysis project Ga0208598, IMG submission 150726) | Freshwater microbial communities from Lake Mendota, WI - 22JUN2012 deep hole epilimnion (SPAdes) | ecosystem: Environmental > Aquatic > Freshwater > Lake > Epilimnion/Euphotic zone ... | reverse complement strand
GCCAGGGCTTGTTAATCCAACCTGCGCGTTCATATTGGCACCATCCATATATACCATACCACCGTATTGGTGAATCGTATTACAAATGTCCATGATGGTTTCTTCAAATACACCATGTGTAGATGGATAAGTAATCATCAATCCACCTAAGTGATCCTTATGTTGAATTGCTTTTTCTGTTAAGTCAGCTACATCAATATTTCCTGCTGCATCACAAGCCACTACTACTACTTTAAATCCTGCCATGACAGCACTTGCTGGATTAGTGCCGTGTGCGCTAATAGGAATCAAAACAATATTTCTGTGTGCTTCGTTTCTTGCAGCATGATAAGAACGGATGGTTAACAATCCTGCATACTCACCCTGTGCGCCGCTGTTTGGTTGTAAACTACAAGCAGTGAAGCCAGTAGTTTGACATAGATAAGCACTTAACTCTTTTACAATTTCTTGATACCCGATGGTTTGACTTGCTGGAGCAAATGGATGCAAGCCACCAAAACAAGGCCAGCTCACTGGAATCATTTCTGTAGCAGCATTTAGTTTCATGGTACAACTACCAAGACTTATCATGCTGGTGTTTAAAGAAAGGTCTTTGTTCTCTAATTGTTTAATATAACGCATCATTTGTGTTTCACTATGATGCGTATGGAATACTGGGTGTGTTAAAAAAGCACTTGTTCTAACTAATTGTGAAGGGATAGCTGCGTTTTTGATGCCTGTATTCAAGGCAGTTGCTTTTTTACCTGTCAATGTTTCAAACAATTGTACAATCAATTGAATGTCTTTTACAGAAGTGGTTTCGTCAATACTGATAGAGACTGTTCCATTGGTAAAATAGTTGAAATTGATCGCTTCTTTGTTTGCAAGCTCAAATAATTTATTCGCATCAAAACCTGTTAGGTGTAATGTGTCGAAATAAAATTCATTCACTTGTTGAATACCTAAACTTTCTAATTGTTGCGCCAATCCTTGAGCCAATGCATGCACTCTAGATGCGATGTTCTTTAATCCATCAGGTCCATGATACACTGCATACATCACAGCCATGTTTGCAAGTAATGCTTGTGCAGTACAAATATTAGAAGTTGCTTTTTCGCGTTTAATATGTTGCTCTCTAGTTTGCAATGCCATTCTTAATGCACGGTTACCCTGTGCGTCGATACTTACGCCAATCAATCTTCCTGGCATACCTCTTTTAAAGGCATCTTTAGTTGCAAAATAAGCAGCATGTGGTCCACCAAATCCCATTGGTACGCCAAATCTTTGTGTGTTTCCTACAGCCACATCTGCATTCAATTCGCCTGGGCTTTTTAACACAGTCAATGCAAGTAAGTCGGCTACTAAAATCACCATACCACCTACCTGATGCACTTGGTCAATAAAGCTGGTGTAGTCTTGAATTGCACCATTTGCATTTGGATATTGAAGGATCGCACCAAAGAAAGTATTGTCTAATGCTGCATTTTTAAAATCGCCTGTCACTAATTCTACACCAATTGGTGTTGCTCTAGTTTGTAAGACAGATTTAGTTTGCGCAAAGATGGCATCGTCCACAAATAATTTTGGTTGACTAATGACATCTGACTTATTGATATGATTAAAAATCATCGCCATGGCTTCTGCAGCTGCAGTAGATTCATCTAATAAGGATGCGTTTGCAATATCCATTCCAGTTAAATCGGTCACCATCGTTTGGAAGTTCAATAAACTTTCTAAACGGCCTTGTGCAATCTCTGCCTGATAAGGGGTGTATTGTGTATACCAACCTGGATTTTCAAATATATTTCTTAGGATCACAGAAGGCGTAATGGTTCCATAATAACCTTGTCCAATAAAATTTTTCGCCACAATATTTTTCTCACCTATCGCTTTAAGTGATTGCAACATTTCAAATTCTGTTAATCCCTCAGGAATCTCCATTGGTTTTGTAGAACGAATATTTGCTGGTACAATTTTGTCAATTAATGCTGCTAAATTATCAACACCAACTGCCTTCAACATTTTTGCACTATCTACTGGATTTGGACCAATATGTCTTTGGATAAATTCTGCGCCACTTTGATTCATTTCGACGGAATTGAAAAGGTTAAAAATTGGCACAAAGATAGGCTTTTAGCGCCTCCTTCAAAAGGGATAGGGGACTAAATTTGCTTGAATGGGGAAAGCTTGTGGATGAGACCTAAATAGTTTACTTTTGTTATCAATTATGCAAGCAAATACTGAACACTTATACGATACGCCAGCTCCAGAGCAGCTTAAAAAATTCCAGAACTTTCTTAAAAGGGTGGATAAGCGTGTTATTTTAAAGCAATTGCCTGACTTGCACGAGGCTGCATTTGAGAAAATTGATTGTTTAGATTGCGCCAGATGTTGCAAAAATTATTCTCCAAGATTCAAGATGCCAGACATTAAAAGAATCAGTAAATACATGGGCATGAAAGAGACTGCTTTTATAGACCAGTATTTGAGTATGGATGAAGAAGGAGACTATGTTTCTAAGACAAGGCCTTGCCCTTTTTTAGGCAGTGACAATGCTTGTGGCATTTATGATCATCGCCCAACAGATTGTCAAAGGTTTCCTTACACAGATGAGGATGTTTTTTTTAAACGCATCCCAATCACAATGAAAAATGCAGAGTTCTGTCCAATCGTGCATGATGTCATGAATGCACTTATTGCGAAATAATTAATATTCCATTTCTTTTAGTTTTGGTGCTTTAAACCAAGTGGTGAACACCACTAAAATGGTCATCACACCACCAAAAACCACCGATGGTATTACACCCATTGCTTTTGCTGCCAATCCACTTTCAAATTGTCCTAATTCGTTACTACTATTGATGAACATTGAATTCACAGACATCACCCTTCCTCGCATATGACTCGGTGTTTTGAGTTGAACAATGGTGCCTCGAACGATCATGCTAAATCCATCTAAAATACCACTCATTAACAATGCAGCAAATGAAATCCAAAATATTTTAGACAATGCAAAAACAATAATACAGACACCAAAACCAGCGACTGCAAGTAATAATTTTTTTCCTTGTTTTTTCTCTACAGGGAAAATAGTAATGAGCACAATAATGAGCATAGCTCCAATATCTGTTGCTGCATTGAGCCAGCCAAAACCGATAGGTCCTACTTTTAAAATATCTCTTGCAAAAACGGGTACCATTGCGACTGCGCCACCAAAAAGTACAGCAAATAAGTCTAACGATAATGCACCTAATAACTCTTTAGTATTAAATACAAAACGCAATCCTTCTTTCACACTCTCTAAAGGTTTTTGTTCTACTACAGTTGGGTGTGGGGGTCTTGCACTAATTTTTTGAATAAAGAAAAAGCCAATTGCCACCAAGGATACCACCAGGATTAAAGAGCCATGAATGCCAAAACCTGCAATCATAAAACCAACACTTGCATGCCCTACGACAGAGGCGCTCAACCACATCCCTTGACTCCAAGTAGTGGCATTTTGTAATAAATTTTTAGGGACAATTTCACCCACCAAAGTACCAAATCCAGGTCCTGTAAAAGAACGAATAATACCGGTACAAAAGATGACGAAATAAATAACAAGTGCTATTTGTAAGTTGCCTAAATGTGCTTTACCATAAGCAGAGGACAAAAGCAATAAACTAATCGCACAAATAAAGTAGAGTGAAACACCTCTTAATATGATTTTTCTTTTCTCGCTTTTATCAATCACATGGCCTGCATATAATGCGAGTGATACGGCAGGAATGACTTCTGCCAAACCAATCAATCCAATGGCAAAAGGTTCGTTGGTTAGTTCATAGATCCACCAGCCAACCAATGTGCCCATCATCCTTAAGCCCATGATAAACAAAAAACGTCCAATCATTAAATTTCTAAACTCAGTTATCCTTAAAGCTGCAAATGGATCTTTGGTTAGTTGTTGTGCATTTTGCTCCATAAGAGTATTGATAGGGTGAACTTAGGGTAGTGTAAAATAATGTTGGCCTTCTTCTAAATCTTTATCCAATGCATCAGTGATGACTTTAAAATGCTTTTCGTTGTACAAAAAATCTGCATTACTTGCGTCAATAAAAATAGTTTTTATATTATGTTGCTTGATATAGCTTGTATAAGTCTCTTGTATTTTGAATAAGTATTCGTCTGGGATGGACTGTTCGAATTTTCGATTCCTCTTTTTAATATTTCCTTGCAATTTATTCACTGGAGCGTGCAAATAAATTAAAATATCTGGTGGGGTGAGTTGTTGCACAAAGACGTCGAACATTTTTTGATACAATCTAAACTCTTCTTCTGGTAAATTTACTTTAGCAAAGAGCAGGCACTTCGTAAAAATATAATCAGATACAGTGACATTTTGAAACAGGTCATTAGACTTCACCATTTCCTGTTGTTGCTTGAACCGTTCTGCTAAAAAGAACAATTCTAGTGGAAAAGCATATTGTTTTGGGTTCTCGTAAAATTTTGTCAAAAATGGGTTATCCGCAAATTCCTCTAAAACAAGCTTTGCATCATAATGTTGTGCAAGTAATTGTGATAGCGTGGTCTTTCCTGCACCAATATTCCCCTCAATTGCTATAAAATGATGCTTCATAATACTTCTAATACTTGCGAGCAAAGATAAGTTTTGGATCCTTTATAGGTCGGTTTTTTTATGCACAACAGAGGTATCTGTACAAGCTTTATAGAGCTGTAAATTTGTTTTTTTAAGGATGGGATGCTCAAAATCAGGTGCAATTTCCACCAATGGCGCCAAAACAAAGTTGCGTAATTCGAGTCTAGGGTGTGGAATAATCAAGCCAGGTATATCAATAATTGTTTGGTTGAAATAAATGATATCCAAATCAATGGTCCTAGGTCCTAGGGGGATCAATCTTTCACGACCCATTGAAACCTCAATCTCTAGAAGCATGGCCATTAAGTCTTTTGGGCTCAATGCTGTTTCGATACAGAGTGCTTGGTTATAAAATGCAGGTTGCTCCTTTAAACCCCATGCTTCAGTTTCAAAGATGGAAGAATATGTCTGTATTGGTCCACATTTTATGCCAATGCTTTTTCGAGCATTTTCTAAATTGGCCAATCGATTCCCTATATTGCCGCCTATCATAAGGTATACATGGTTCATAGAAGTATGCTGAAAATGAACGCAAATATCCATAATTTTACAAGGCAATCTTTATTTTTTTGCTGCTATTTTAGATTTCTTCAAAATCAATCTTTATTATGAAAAGTTTTTTTAGTTCATTCTTCGCTGCATTACTTGCTATCATTGTTTTTTCGATTGGGGGCGTGATGCTATTAATTGGAATTGCAGCGGCTTTTTCTTCTGATGAACCTGCAGCCGTTCCAACGAATGCTGTGCTAGTGATTGATCTCAATGATAATTTCACAGAAAAAGAAGTATCAGATCCTTTTACTGAATTGATGAATCCAGGCACTGGAAAAGTGCCAAGCTTAACATCTGTGATTGGATTGATTCAACATGCAAAAAAAGATTCAAATATTAAAGGAATTTATATCAAGTGTCAACAAAATTCTAATGGTTATGCCAGTTCAGAGGAACTTAGAAAAGCCTTGGTTGATTTCAAAAAAAGCAACAAATTTATTTTTGCATACGGCGAAACAATTTCTCAAAAAGGTTACTGGGTAGGCAATGTAGCCAATCAAATTTATACACATCCACAAGGTGGATTAGAGTTTAGTGGGTTTTCTTTGGAAACTGTTTTCTTGAAAGGGATGTTGGATAAATTGGATGTTGAAATGCAAGTATTTTATGCTGGTAAGTTCAAAAGTGCTACCGAGCCATTTAGATATACAAAAATGTCAGATGCTAATAAGCAACAAACGGGTGTATGGTTGAATGGTTTATACGATCATTTTATCAGTTCAGTAGCAAGTGCAAGACAAATTGCACCTGAAAAGTTAAAGGCAATGGCCAACGAGGCTAAAATTCAATCGGCACAAGATGCTTTGTCAAATGGACTAGTGGATGGATTAATCTATGATGACCAATTGAAGAAATTAATTGCAAAAAAATTAAACGGCGTTAAAGAAAATGATATTCCATTTGTCTCTATTAAAGAGTATGCAAAGTCAACGCCATTGAGAGGAGCAGGTGCTGGTAAAATTGCCGTAGTCTATGCAGACGGTGAAATTGTAATGGGTAAAGGTGTTAAAAGCTCAATTGCAAGTGATGATTTTAGAATGATGCTTCAAAAAATTAGAGCAGATGAATCCATAGATGCACTAGTTTTAAGAGTTAATTCCCCAGGAGGTAGTGCATTAGCAAGTGATATTATTTGGAGAGAATTAGAATTGATTAAAGGAAAAATACCAGTGATTGTAAGTATGGGCGATGTCGCTGCCTCTGGAGGTTACTATATTGCATGTGGCGCTGATTCTATTTATGCAGATGCCAATACCATTACTGGATCGATAGGCGTATTTACGTTGATTCCAAATATTTCAGGATTCATGAACAATAAATTAGGCATTAGTTTTGATGGTGTAAAAACCGCACCATATGCAGATGCGCCTACAGTGACAAGACCACTTAATACGATGGAGCAAAAAATGTTACAATCTGGTGTAGATAGTATCTACCATACATTTAAAACTAGGGTAGCGAAGGGTAGGAAAAAATCAATGGACTATTTGGATTCAATTGCGCAAGGTCGAGTTTGGTTAGGTTCGGATGCAATCAATGTAGGACTAGTGGATAGAATTGGCACATTAAATGATGCGCTTGCTTCTGCAGCTAAAATGGCGAAACTAAAAGGCTATACAATTAAACAATACCCAGAATCAAAATCATTTATTGAAGATCTAATCGAAGACTATAAAGACTATGTTAAAGTAAAATCAATTGAATCTGAAATAGGTGCAAGCCAATGGCAGATTTTTCAAAATTTGAAAACTGTACAACAAATGGTTGGTGCCCCTCAAGCACGAATGCCTATATTTGTAGTTAAACAGCCTTAGGTAACCATGCATTCATATAGTCAAATTAAAGCGATGCTTGCTATTACAAGAGCAAGCCTACGCTCTATCTTGAGAAGCCCATCTGCAGTTATTTTTAGTATTGCATTCCCGCTGATATTCATTTTAGTATTTGGTTTTTTGAGTAGCGGAGGGAATATCAATGTTAAAGTAGCGTTAGCACCCAAAGCGGATACTTCTAATTCAGTGTATGCCAATATAAAGACATTAGCAGGATTGAAATTTGTTACGGATGATCAAGCCACGGTGAATTCAGAATTAGCTAAAGGAAGAATTACTGCATTGATTGATATTCAGCCCACTCAAAATCCCAGTCAGCCATATGAAATCCAATTAACAAGTTCGGCTGCTGCGAATCCGCAAAATATTCAAGTAATTAAATCTATCTTAAATGCAGTGATTGCAAATATCAATGCCTCTGAATTTAAAGATGCCCCAACTATTGCTGTGGTAAAGAACGAAGTCATAGAAGTACCTGGCAGGACTTATAGAACAATCGATTTTATTTTACCTGGACAACTTGGTTTTTCTTTATTAAGTGCAGGTGTTTTTGGCGTGGCATTTTTGTTTTTTAATTTAAGACAACAACTGGTCTTAAAAAGATTTTATGCCACACCAATTAGACGCTTGTATATTATTTTAGGCGAAGCTTTGAGTAGGGTTATTTTTCAATTGATGACTGCTATAATTATTATTGGCATTGGCCATTTTGCTTTTAATTTCACGCTTGTGCATGGCTTTGTCACTTTCTTGAATATCATGGCACTTAGTTTTATTGCTTTGATTTTATTTATGGGTTTTGGATTTATTGTGAGTGGTTTAGCTAAAAATGAAAGCACCATACCTCCATTTGCCAATTTAATTACCTTACCTCAGTTTTTACTAGCAGGCACCTTCTTTTCTATCGATGCCTTTCCTAAATGGCTTCAACCTTTTTGTAATATTTTACCTTTAACGCACTTTAACAATGCGATGCGTGAAATTGCATTTGAAGGAGTAAATTTATTTTCAGTTGGCAATGAAATTGCCATTCTGCTAGTTTGGATTGTCATTGTGTATGCTGCTGCGTATAAAATTTTTAAATGGGAATAAAATGAAACTGATTCGTTTTGCATTGATAAGTACATTGATCATTGGTATCTTAATCACTGCTATAGCTAGTTTATTTCCTTCCATGGTAATTACATCCAGGGCAGTAGAAGTCAATGCAACAAAATCGCAAATACAACATTGCGTGAAAGACTTATCTGCATGGAAAGGCTGGATGAGTGATTGGAAAGATCAATCCGTGATGGTGCAGGATAGTCTAGCACAAGTTGGTACGCAAACAATCAAAATGCTTTCAAGTACCGATAGTTCAGTCCTTTTACAGTGGGTAGCCACAGGACAAGCGCCTTATCAGGTACAAATTGAATGGCTACCTTTAAAAGAAGGCACTTATGTAATTCACTGGTCCTTTGAGCAACATGTAAAATGGTATCCTTGGGAAAAATTTCAGACTTTATTGAATGAGAAAGTCTTAGGTGCAAAAATGGAAGAAGAATTACAAAACTTAACTACTTGTATTTTATCTGATAGTGTAGCCTTAAAATAAAGGGATAAAGTTTATTGACCTTGATCCTTTAAGTATTCAATATTCCTTTTGATCCCATTTAATTTTGATCTTAGTAAAGGAGATTGTTTAAACCTTGCTTTAAAACTTGTTTCTTCCATTTCGAGCCAAGCATCTTTAGACATGGTTAATAAGCCTTCGATTGGCTTGAATTTTGCTTCTTGGTGCGGATGGCTAAATCGATTCCAAGGACAAACATCCTGACAAATATCGCAACCAAATGCCCAATCTTGGTAGGCTCTATCAGTACCTGTTTCGATGGTTTGTTTTTTCAACTCAATGGTGTAGTAGCTAATACAATGATTGGCTTCAATGGTTTTATTGGGCAGGATAGCTTGTGTTGGACATGCATCAATGCATTTGGTACAAGTGCCGCAATAATCTTTTGCAATGGGTTGGTCATAAATACATTCAAGGTCTACGATCAAACTAGCAATAAAAAAATAAGAGCCTTTTTTTGGTTGAATTAAATTGCCGTTTTTACCTATCCAGCCAGCACCTGAAAGCCAAGCCCAGGAACGCTCTAAGACGGGAGCAGAGTCAACAAATCCTCTACCCTCAATTGGGCCAATTTTTTGACGTAATTCATCTAGCATTTGATTTAATGAAAGCTTAATGACTTCATGGTAATCTTGGCCATAAGCATACTTCGCAATTTTTGGAAAGCCTGCTGGTTGTTCTTGTTCTGGGTAATAATTTTTTAAAAAAGTAATGACAGATTTTGCACCAGGTACTAATTTTTTTGGATTGATTCTTAAGTCAAAATGTTTTTCCATGTACTGCATATCTCCATGAAAACCTTTTGCCAGCCATTGCTCTAATCTAAATGCATCTTCAGTTAATTCCTTAGCCTCTGCAATACCACAGAAATCAAAACCATGTTGTATTGCAAGCTCTTTTATGAGTTGTGTATGCCTAAATTGGTTCACAGAACGTTCATTTTAGTGAAGCATAAATTTCTTTTAGGCATCATCTTATTACTTTTTGTCATCTAATGTAAATTTAGCAGAAAAACCAATCTATGACTGACTTTATTACGCTTTTTTAAGTCGGATTAAGACATAATTGCTGAATTATAGCTGTGGCTTTCTATTTGCGGGATTAAAGTAAATACTAAAACTAGTAATATGAATTTAAATCAATATACCATTAAAGCGCAGGAAGCTATTCAGGCTGCACAGCAATTGGCTTATAATAACCAACATGCCAATATTGAAACTGCACACTTATTAAAAGCGATTCTTGGAGACAAAGACAGTCCAACTGATTTTTTATTGAAAAAAAATAATGTACAACCTAGTTGGGTTTTGCAAAAGCTAGATGTATTGTTTGAAAAATTGCCAAAACAACAAAGTGGTGAACCTGCCTCTGCATTGAGTAGAGATTTGAATGCAGTGTTGTTAAAAGCAACTGCTTCATTGAAAGATTTTGGTGACGACTTTGTAACAGTGGAGCATTTAATTGTGGGTATCCTTCAAGTGAATGATGCTGTTGCAAAAATTTTAAAAGATGCAGGCTTGACAGAGAAAGGATTAAAAACTGCAATCACAGAATTAAGACAGGGTGAAACTATTAAGTCTGCTACACAAGAGACACAGTTTCAAGCATTGAATAAATATGCAAAGAATTTAAACGAGATGGCCAACAAAGGAAAATTAGATCCTGTGATTGGTCGTGATGACGAAATCAGAAGAACATTACATATCCTAACTAGAAGAAGTAAGAACAATCCAATTTTAGTAGGTGAGCCAGGTGTGGGTAAAACAGCGATTGCAGAAGGCTTGGCGATGCGAATAGTGAATGGGGATGTGCCGGAAAATTTAAAGTCTAAAATTATTTATGCTTTAGACATGGGGTTGTTGATTGCTGGTGCAAAATACAAAGGTGAATTTGAAGAAAGATTAAAAGGTGTTATTAAAGAAGTGACTAGTAGTGATGGAGATATTATTTTATTCATTGACGAAATTCATACACTTGTAGGCGCTGGTGGAGGTGATGGTGCCATGGATGCTGCTAATATTTTGAAACCAGCATTGGCAAGAGGAGAGTTGAGGGCAATTGGCGCAACCACTTTAAATGAGTACCAAAAGTTTTTTGAAAAGGATAAAGCCTTGGAAAGAAGATTCCAGAAAGTCATGATTGATGAGCCTTCCAAGGAAGATGCCATTTCTATTTTAAGAGGGTTAAAGGAAAGGTACGAAACGCATCACCATGTGCGCATTAAGGACGAGGCAATTGTAGCTGCTGTTGAACTTTCTTCTAGGTATATTACAGATCGTTTTTTACCTGATAAAGCCATTGATTTAATTGATGAAAGTGCTGCAAAGCTTAGATTAGAGATGAATTCCATGCCAGAGGATTTGGATACTTTACAACGTCAAATTAGACAGTTAGAAATTGAAAGAGAAGCCATTAAACGTGAGAACAATCCAGATCAATTAAAACAATTGAATGTAGAAATAAGTAATTTATTGGTGCAACAAGATACCCTCACTGCAAAATGGAAAGTAGAAAAAGAGTTGGTTGATAAAGTGCAGGATGCAAAAGGTAAAATGGAGCAATTAAAACAAGCTGCAGAAGTGGCTGAACGTAATGGAGATTATGGACAAGTAGCTGAGATTCGTTATGGAAAATTAAAAGAACAAGAAACCCTTTTGTTAGAGTGCACCAATCAGTTAAATGAATTAGGAGAAGAAGGCAAGCGATTAATGAAAGAGGAAGTAGATGCAGATGATATCGCAGAAAATATTGCAAAAGCAACAGGCATACCCGTGCATAAAATGATGCAATCTGAAAGAGAAAAATTATTGCATTTAGAAACGGCTTTACATGAAAGAGTGGTAGGTCAAGAAGAAGCCATCACCGCAGTATCAGATGCAATTAGAAGAAGTAGAGCTGGATTACAAGATCCTAAGAAGCCAATTGGTTCATTTATCTTTTTAGGCA
>Ga0208598_1000435_pt1 | contig 11644 bp, 27 predicted proteins | sample LakMenEpi22Jun12_FD_150726 | JGI IMG/M metagenome (GOLD analysis project Ga0208598, IMG submission 150726) | Freshwater microbial communities from Lake Mendota, WI - 22JUN2012 deep hole epilimnion (SPAdes) | ecosystem: Environmental > Aquatic > Freshwater > Lake > Epilimnion/Euphotic zone ... | reverse complement strand
GAACCCTTTACCATATGGCGTTCGTAATGTCAAATCGAAAAACCTTCATATCCCAAACCTTCAAACCTTTGTACCACATATGCCCGATATTGTCAAACCATCATATCCTGATATAAGGTTTGGGCATTATACATGCAAAATAGTGGTTTGTCAAGTGTCTTATATGCATGAAATTGCCCATAAAAATCTACCAAAACCAGGGGAAAATTTGCCAATATCGTAATGTTTTTTAACAAAACTTTATAAAATATATAGGAAACCAGGAGAAAAGGTTTGTTATTCTATAGGGGGTAGTTTGGTTACTCTTTATCCCCCGCATTTTCGAGCGGGGTAGGATAGGGAGCGGGCCCGCCCGCAAGATCTGCGTTTTTGGCGGGGGATCTAAAGAAAGGAAAGAAACCCTTAAGGGTAACAATAGAATACAACATACCTGTTAGAGTATTCATGTCTTCAGTGAATTGATCGTAATCTCTTTTAGAGTCATGCCTATGAGATCTCTGGCTATAAAGGTTTGCAAAGTGTCTTGGCATAATACAATTATACACCTATTTGACAAACCAGGATATCCATGGTATAAGGTTTGGGGATATAAAGGTTTGGATCGTAATCTTTCAGTGGGGGCTACGGTTTAGGGGTTCGTAATGCCTTTTCGTAATAAGGTTTGAAGGTTTGACAAACAGATAAAAGTATGGCACGGGCGATTTTACGCCTCCTCCTCCAGAAGATCGGTGATGTCTTCAAACCCTGTATCCTCAACACCCAGTCCCTCTAGCAATAAGAACCAGGACTCGTTGATATACTGCTCTAGTGTAGGAGTACTATTAATTATCCCCTCGGCAAATGCAAAGGCAAGCGGCAGCCCCAAGTCGTTGTACTCAAAGAAATCTGCTAACTCATCATCTGATTTATAGTTTAACCAGAGTTGTCCCAATATAAGGGCCTTGTTCTCAAAAGTTGTTTCTGGCATAGTTGGTGCCCTCCTTGGTTTCCTTGGCTGCTTCTGCTATTACCTGTAAACGATTATACACCACATAAGGCTGTGACTGTGCCATATACTGACCTACTAGTTCTAAGTCTACTCTGAGGTCAGCAATCTCATTGCCAATCTTCTTAGCAACTTTTTCTTCTTCAGTTAGTATTCGTCTGATACGCATAGTCCTCCTCCATTATCATTGTACCAAAAGTTGGTGGAAAGGGCAACCCCACGCTGCCCCCTCCACCCAAGATCCAGGTGACCCAACCTAGACCTTCGCAATTAAACCTGTGTGGTAGTGAATGAAGTCCTCGATATTGTGCCAGTCTTCACCGCTGCCTACTGTCATATCAGTTAAATCAATTGTGATTGGATGGTCCAAGAATCCCTGGTCTGAGGGGTCCATGGCTGTAATACCATAACCTGTCTCATCCAGAATGGAATCCTTGATGATGTAACTAATGGCCATACGAGTCGCATAGGCTGTGTCACCCATTTGAATGCGTGGCATTGCATGCTGCAGGGCTGCTGCCAGGAGTTCATGCATATGGTCTTCGTCCCAGTGGCTGTACAACGTAACTGCTAGGTCCTCTGATTGTTTAAAAACGAAATTACAGCGGGCTCCCATTATTTCTTTACCTCTCCTGTGTATCCAGTTAGGCCACCTGATAGTGCACCTAGGCACCAGATTACAAATAGTACTACTAGAATGATTTCCATTAATTACTCCTCATCACTAACAAATTCAATAACAATACGAGCAACTCTGCCGTCATCATTGAATTCAGCATAAACAGGGTAGACGCCGTCGCCGTAGCCTGTGTTGAATACTACTGACCTACCGTTGCCTAATACTCCAGCAGAACTATCAATAGTGGTGGCACTAGCACCTTGATAGGAGTATTGGCCTATCTTGCCTGCCAAGTCCCACTCCTCATCACGATTAGTTTTCCACTCATCAAGATAGCAGGGGTCACCTACCATTGCTTGTCCACTGTCGACACCGAAACTGCCGATTAGTTCTAGTTTATCCATATCTATTTTTGCCATATTATCTCCTTGGGTCGTTTGTTCAATTATCTCATTATGCGTTGGCTTTGTCAAGTCTGCGGTATTCGGGCACATGTTCCTCGTCTAGGTATGCCTTGTGAATCTCACATTCTGATACTGCATCAAGGTCAGCCTCACCTAGATAGTTACACTCATTACAAATCTCACCGCAGTCGTTATCGCAATACTCCATGCAGTCAGTTGCATCACAATCTCTACACTGTGATTCATAGTGTTGCTCTCTGATTGTGGCACCACCCATAATCTGCATGTCTCCACCCCACCCTGTTTCTTCTTGGTAGAACAGATGAAAGACTAAATCAGGATACTGCTCTGATAGGGCAAGCACCGCAGGAATCGGAGGGGACCAAGCAGTATTGAAACTATAAATAACTGACTTATCACCATGCTCCATAGTAGTTTCAGGATACTGTTCCTTATCATGAACAGCAACATCCCATTTAGTTCCCCAGTTACGCACATTCCAGTCATACCAGTTGTTACCTTGAAAATCTATAATAGAATCATCATGGTTTGGGTCTTTCTGCAAAGCATAAGTCTCTAGGTCTGTAGGTTTGACAATGTTCCAGAATGCAAAGACAGGATTGGAATACTCAACATCTAACAATTCCATTTGATGTGTATCAGAGTTCCATTGGTCATGCTGTCGTTGAAATGGTTGATTGACTTGAGAAACTAGTTTAGTAATCTGACTAGGGTCAGCCTCTATTGCTTCTATTGCTAACGAGTTATATACCCAGTTTGGCATGTGGGGTCCTTTCTAGTGGTCGTAATCCAATTCTAGCAGAATCGGGAAAATAAATCAAGCCTTCTTAATGTCATTCAGAGATGATATCGTTGAGGGCCTCATCAATAACTTGCCAGATATGTTTATTTCTAGCAATCTTTTCTTTGATAGTTAGCCATTGCTCGTCAGAGATCTGATCCCCTATCAGGTCCTCAATCTCATCTCTATCTGTTAAGATTATTACATCACTCATTAGATTGCTTGCTCCTTCGCTCTGAGATTGCAAAGGCCAGGGCATAGGTCAAACCATATACATGAGACATAGCGTCTAACTGTCCCTCCCAGTACTTTCGCTCCATAGATTCCATGGCGTCGCTGTAGTCATTGTCTTCCTCAATGCGTTGGGCCTCAATCAATTCCTTTTCAGCCTCATACATAAGGTTTTTGAGTTCACCATGGAGGATGTCAGTGCCTGATTCCCCTAGGTCTATTAGTTTCTGCAGTCTTGGTTCTAGTTGTGTAGTGTTCATCATACCTCTAGTATACCGTCGGCCACTGACAAAATATGGCGGGCAGAAAGAAGTTGTCCACTCATATGATTATATTCAAAATCTAACTCAGTATAATCCTTAGAGGCAGGGTCAAGTGCTTCCATTTCATTAGAGATTTGCTCTAGGTCTTGCTCTAGGCTAATGATATGTATCTTTATATATTCAATTAGTTGGTTCATTATTCCCCCCAGTATTTCATGATAGTATTCATAGTGTTATGTAGATAGCAGTCACAGGGCTCTCCACCCATGTTTTCCTCAAATTCAAAGTGTGACAGGTTGTCCTCATAGATTTCTGTCACCAGTTCATCTATGGTGTATGGTTTGTATGTTTGGGTCATGTATAAATTATGGCAGAAAATCAGGGAAATGTCAACTCTATCGTAATTGTTTTTGGTTTTGATATTTTTGGGGATTTATTTCGTTCTTCGTAATTTAATTTAAGATTGATATTTTTATGTCCGAAATGTCCGAATCCCCACGTCCCGATTTTCTTTGCGATTCCGATGGGATTTGAACCCACGATCTCTACAGTGACAGTGTAGCGATTTAAACCAGACTAATCTACGGAACCAATTGGTGAGCAGTTTTTATTCTTGCTCAGGAATTTTTTTATTTATGCAATCTGCATTACATTTTGCACAACTTTTAGCAAACGATTTTTTTCTGCATTGATAGCAGGGTCAAATCCACTCGCAGATGCAAGAATTGATTCGTTAGAACCACCTCTTGCGGTACGATACCAATCAAGGCGTTCGGTTAGTGCATTGAAAGCACCCCAAGCATTACCAGCAATCATACCATTGAATTCGCCAGTATAGATGTCATTGATAACATCAACCTTGTTTTCCCACTTCTTGATTGAACCCTTAGCATCTTTATCAGGCTTTGGATACGCAGCAAGAATGATGTCATTGAATTGTTGAGCATTGACTTCCTTCTCGAACATAGCCTTAGCCATGATGTCGAATTCGTCCATGTATGCATTAGCAAGACCAAGAGTTTCACGAGCAATCTGCACTTTACCATTGGCAGTTTGTGTGTGGCGAATCTTGAATGATTGCTTGATGCCATTCTTCTTTTTCTTGCCACCTAGTGCAAGATTGAGAGTATTAGCGCATACAACACGAACAGGTGTGATTGATGCTTGAATAGCGATTGAGCCGTCATGTGAGGTATTGATGAGAAGATAAGTCTTTACCTTATCTGCAACACCGCTAGGGTCTAATACGGTTTCACGCTCTAGTGCAAGTGAGCCGAATACAACACGACCACCCTTGATTGCACCAGCAGTTTCCCAACGACCTCCGCCGTCAAGAATATTATCACCGAATGAAAATAGGTCTTCATTCTGCAGAACATGATAACGCTCACCAACGACACCAAGAATGTCGGTTTGTGTGTTATCGGTAGGGTTAGTGCGAACAACATATTGGTATTGCTTGTCGCTTGTTAGATGAGATGGAATAGACATATCTTCAAGACGAACATTCCAACCATTGAGGTTTGCAGCCTCTAGCATTTCTGCAGTTGTTTTTTCTTCTGTAAAGACAGTACCCAATCCATGCCATGCGGGTTCACGGAAAGATGCGAAAGATGTCTTGCCGTTTTGTGTTTCTAGGTCATGTGCCATGAGTTTTTCTCCTTATTGTTTGTTGAATTTCAAGTATAGCAGTCTAGTCTGACAAATGCAAATCTGGATAGTTAGATAAGGGATAAATCGGACATATCGTAAATGTGATCAAATTCACACCTGTGGATAACCTGTGGATAACGGCACGGGGGGATTTTGAGGTGGAGCAGTTTAGACACTAAAGGATTTCCTCCATACTCAGGTGTTAGGGAGTGCCAGGGGACTTTCGCAGATAGATCTGCCTTGAACGCAGGCTGTCACCCAATTTTATTTAGTTTTATTGGTGAGCAGTTTTATTTCTTGCTCAGGAAAGTTTTATTACAAGTATCTTGCGATAGCGTTGTAAGTAGATGTGGAAACTACTTCCTCATCTGTCATCTTGAGAATACGAATTGCGTTCTCAATTTCTTCTACCATTTCCTTGTATTGCCAATCGTGAAAAGTCTCAAAATCCTTTTCAGGTTCAGCAGGGAAATCTGCTACCGCAGACTTAGGCAAATCAAAATCTACATTTATGTTGCCATTATAGCGAACACTTGCTCGTAGGTTTTCTGCCTTTGAGATTTGAGCGAGAGAAAGTTTAGCAACATCTTTTAGCCACTTTTCGTAAGCCTTCTGATACTTCTCCTCGTTAGTTTTTTGGTTAGCCTTATCTTTCTTGATTTGGTCTAACTTAGTTTCTAGTGCCTTGATTACTTTGGTTGTAGCAATCTTTACACTAATGGCTTTTTGTCCTCTTGCCATTGGGTCTGTCCTTTCGTTTGTGGGGTATTTAGTCTAGCACTTTGCGCTGACAATCTTGTTGAGCAGTTTTAGTAGTCGTGCTCAGGACTTTTCCTGTATTAGGAATTACTTTGCTGTCCAAGTGGTATAGCGTGACTTACCATTGACATCAAGTTTCACACGAACATTACCATTGGCTTGTGGTGTAATCTCTGTGATTACTCCTGTGACCTTTGACTTCTGTGTGGTGTAGGTGTCGCCTACCTTGTATGTTGCTGTTGCTACTGACATTGTGTTGCCTTTCTGTTAGGGGTTATTGCTTATTGTATAATTATGACATTATTGTAGAAAAATGTCAAATCTAGGTCTGACATTTCTCACATTTTGAGATTACTTGCTGGTCTTTACCATAGCCAAACGGCGAGAGCCATTTGCCAAGACAAGACTAACTCTAGTAACACTGTTAGACATTGGTGCGAAACTTGCGATACGACCTGTAACGCCTGTCTTGCTGGTGGTGAATAGGTCACCAATCTGATAAGTGTATCCTCCGAGGGTCATTGTGTTTCCTTTCGTTGTGGGGTTATTTCTTATAGTATAAGTCTAGCAGAAAAATGTCAAAAATACAATTCAGCGGGGATCTGCGGGGGGATTTATAAAGTGTTTATAATCACATTATAATGACTTGACAAACCAAAGATTTTGCGGACGTGCCGCCCTTTCACTGATATAAAAAGAAAATAAATAAAAACATCAATAATAAAATAACTTGTTTGGTATCCATTTATCTCATTTCTTACTCGCAGAGAAAATTATGTCGCTCTTAGAGTATACACAAAGTGAGCAAGAAACGCAAGCCGAGCCCTTAGTTGAGATTAGTGGAATTTGTTTTGCATTTTCAGGACACTTAGCAGCAGGTCTTCCAATCATTTCTTTTACATCTGCTTTACCAGTTGCAAAGTTTTGTGCAAGGTATGCCATGCGTACACCATGATTTAGTTTTAGGTCTACAGCAGTTTTGACATTTTCGCTATCTGCAGAGTAGTATAGAGACAAATTATCCATACCCTTGAGAATTAGGGCAGCAGATTTCACTCTAGTGTATACCCAGAATTGAACATCAGGATTATTTAGAATGACATGCTTCCAGGCCCTTGCGTATTCATCATTGAAGAAATCTCCGTCCCAGTGAATGCGGAATAGTTTAGGAGCGTCTTTCTTTTCACAATCAACAATAAACTCTTTTATCATTGCAGAAAGTAAGTCATACATCTCTTCATAGTTAGCGTCTTTTAGTAAATTCCAATTGTGTAATAGATTATCTCTTACACCTTTGTAGATCTTTTCGAGTTTTCCTGCGTAGCATACTTTGCTGCATACAGAGGTTTCACCAGGACATGAGTAAGCCTTACCACTAGGCAATCCAAAAGTGTTGGCAATTGTTGGGGTCTTTCCGTTTTTTGATACAGCATTAGCCACTTTCCTATCATTAGAGCGTTTTAGTTTAGTCATGGGGGGCCCTTTCTTTCCTCAATTGTATCAGCGAGGACTGACTTTTCTTTCTATTGTATTTCTTTTTTGAGGGTACGGCAGAGGCAGCATTGCTACGGCGTAATTCCATAAGCCTGCGTAATTCCTCTGGTGTTTTCTTCATAAAATAATCTTATCATAAACACAAAAAAATGTCAAAATCTCAAATGTGATAAAGATCACACCGCCCGTGGGCAGGAGCAGTTTATAGACTTGCTCAGGTCTTTTTTTTAGTCTATGCGACTAATGTGGTCAACCTCCACATCAACTTCAACATCATGTGAGTGTGAATCTGCATAAACAGTCAAATCAATGTCATCAATATCAAAGTTTGCAAGGTCTGATAGTGCAACTAATACACGACCAGTAATTGTTGCAGTTGCTTCAAATTCAATTTCCTTAGTTGGATTGAATCCAAAGATGCTACAAATATCTGAAACAATTTCTTCTGAATCCATTTCAAGATAGTTAGCAAGTTGATTCTCTAACTGATTTACTTTAGAAATATATTGAGATAGGTTTGCAACATTCGAACGATTCTGATGTAAATCCCATTCAAGATCTACAACCTTTACAGTTGGATATTTTGCAGTACCACTCTCAATAACTTTATAGGTTACGAGTTGGTTGGGGTTATAATGCTCAGGCGCTACTGTTTCATTAGTTTCCATTTGTTATGTCCTTTCCTAGTGAGTCAAATTCTTTGATAGTTTCTAGCATATCGCCTATCTGACTTTCAGTCAAGCAGGCATGAGTAACTAGAGTAGCAGTCATCGCTGATAGATGAGCAGAATACATATACATTGCTTGAGCAAATGCTTCATCGCTCATTTCGTTTCTATGGTGAAATATAGCAGACGCCATTCCCATAACTTCCTCGTCATGAACTGCGTCTTTTGTTGCGGTCTGTATTGCTAATGCGGTTGATAACATTTCTTGCCTTTCGTTTAGATAAATAATCTTATCAGAAGCGACTGACAATTTCAATCCAGGGGGAGATTTCGGGGGGCTTTTTAATGTGATCTTAAACACATGAGAACAATTGGTACAAATCGGACAGCACGGGGGCATTTTGTGCGGGGAAGCACACAAAATACTTTTTATTTATTCCATTGTTTCAATAAATACATAAAGCGGAATAGATTCAGTATAGTGAAAAGTAAAAGTTTCTTTTTCACCAAACTCATCTTTAGTTTCAATAAACCAATTATCGGCAGCGCCATCGCTAGATATTTCAATTACTTCTACAATATCTTCACCGATTTTTATTAGGTCGCCCTCCATTAGTTGGTCTGGCTTTAGTAGATCCGCTGGAACTAACTTCATGCTATTTATTGTATCAGACATTTAGCGCACCACTACCTCTCCATTACGATAAAAAGTTTTAGTATACATTTTTCCTGTTGGGTCTGAAAGATTATAGGTTGCGTATTCATTAGCATCGCCAAAGTCTACGCATTTATCCCACGCATTTACGGCTTCAAGTAAGTCTGAAACTCGCAGGGTATTTACAAGGCTTCCGTCATAGGAAGTGGTAAGTGAATAAGTGTATTCCATTTTAGATTTCCTCCATTGCTACTAATTCGTCATTTACAAGTCTGAAGCCTGTTGAGATTACTACCTCACCTGTTTCATCATCATGGAATAGTGCTTCAGGGAATATTTCAAGCACCTTTCCTAGCATTTCATCAAATTTCATTAGACTTCCTCTCTTTCAATTAGCCAAGCCTGTAAGTGGTGTTGTTCAATAATAGCCCATGCTGGCGCAGCAGTCAAACCTTTATAGGTCACTCCTTCAGGCATAGGAATTTCTAAATCCCAAAGTCCCGCATCATTGACGGCATCTATCGCTTCAATACAAATTGGAACCATAAATTTAGGCACTGGCGGATAGTGATTAGACGACAAGTGAATTCCTATCTGAGTTTCCAAATCTAAGTGAATACCTAAATCATCTAACACGCCACTAGCCATTTCGTTAGCAAAATTACTTCCCATTTTAGTTAGCCTCTCTAGTCAAAAATAATTCTGGCTCACTTAGCAAACCATTATCATAGATTACTGAGCCGTCATCATCTAAAATAATTCCATAAATATTACACTCGCAGTCCTCAATATCAAAGTCCTCGCCATTAGCCCAACCTTGATAACCCTTGCCGTAGCATAGGTCGCAGTTAGCAATAGTCCTTAGTGCGTATTCTAATTTATCCATTTTTCATTTCCTTTCGTTCAATACCTAGAGCCTATCATGGGGGACTGACAAAATCAAATCCCCCGAAGCCTTTACCACGATGAAGTGTAGTAAAAGGACAATTTGGACATATCGGGCAGAGCCAAAACTCTGTCGATTTTCTTGATAGTGTCCTTGATATCCTGCCAATACCATTCATCTATATCGTATGAGCCAAAGAAAAATCCTGCCTGTGGTGGCAATAGTGAAGGGTCTTTAGCAAATAAGGCTTGACGACAAGTTTCTCTAAGTTGATTTAGTTTCTCATTAGAAACATAGTATTCACCGCAGTTATCGTTACCGCCTTGAACATTATCAACAAACCATTTATGAATTTGATTAGACTTACGCCAATAGGCACAAGTTACTTCAACATGAACGCCATAGATATCGGTAGCGACATCTGACATTCCAGCGGTATCGACAATTTCATTCCAAAGTGGATTTACCACTTCTGGACTATCCATACCTAGACCATTATCTCGATCTAACTTAGTCCAGTCGATTTTTTCAACATACTTCTTAGCATGAAGATACATATCTAATCCCATTTACTTTACTCCTACTCCGTCACACTCAACAACATCAAAAACATCAAATTTTACCAAATCGCTATCAGACAATTGGAACAAAATTTTATTTAGGTTGAATACCGCCTGTAAATCGGTATCAGCCTCAGTAACAAAACTAATTAGAACATTTTTTTTCATAGTGGTAGAACTTCCTTTCCATAGTATCCTACTGCCTCAACAATATTTATTACACCTTTATATTCTCCGCAACCGAAGCAAATTCGCATTTCCTTATTCATTGTTGCTGAACAAAACACGCAGATATTATCCTGAAGTGAGAAACCTAAATCTTCAATTTCTCTAAGCGACATATTAGTTTTCATTTAGTTATCCTTTCTTTCTTTTCTAATCCTAGCATTGGGGTCTGACATTTAGTCGGACACCCTGACCGCAATAGTCGCCCATTTATGACCATTGAAGCGAATAGCGTAGGCTTGAAAATTCTCTCCTACCCAAATGTCATCACGCTTAGTAGCGTAGTTTATTTCTCCACCTTGATAACGGCGAGCCAACGAAGTAGGTCTGTAAAATTGTCCTACTAATAAATCTTCAATTGAATAACTTCTCATTGAAAACTCCTTTCTTACTTTCTAGGCTTCCAGCCTATCATTTTGGTCTGACATTTTCAAATCGAAAATCATAACAAATCGGACATTTTGAAAAAATATTTTTGTGGGAAAAATCACATCGCTGCGTAAAGTGATAAATATCACAAAATCGCCCTGTGGATAAACCTGTGGAAAACCCCACGGGGGCTTTTTGTTGAAATTTCAATTATTGTTTAGCAGCGCACACAAAACATTTTAGATCTGCGATAAAAATTCTACCGCAGACCTTACATGTTTCAAATCTAAATTTCTTTTTTGGCAATTCTAATTATCCAATAAATAGAAAGCAACAAAGAAATTTGAACAAGTGTTGTTAGAAATCTGCTCATGCTGGTATTAGTCCTAACTCGTCAATTCCGCAAGCCTTTTCGAATTTTGCTTTATCAAATCTTTCGTTATCTGCTTGAAAGTATTGTGCGAATTCTTCAACTAAATCTTCAAAAACTTGCGGATGAATTTCATCAGCAAATCCTTTTAGAATGTTTGAAGTTTTGATATAGTCTTTTCTAGTCATCATTACTTATTTTCTCCTAATGCAATAAACGCATAAGTTCCACCGTCGTTTAGTTTGTTTAGTTCATCTTGAATTTGTTGAAGGTTATCAATTGAAATTTCTACATCTGAAAGATATTCTGAAAGAGCCATTGAATTTATATTCACGAATTCTTGTTCAGTTAGTTTGCTAATTGCGTTGTAGATAGGGTGAGTGGTATCTACTTTTGAAATAAAGTTTATGCCCTTGAAATTGAAGGGATAGTTTTTGAAATTTGTGTTAGTCATTTATTATTTTCCTATTCTTAGTTTGAGTTTGTTGGGATAAGTGTGCCACGAATTGTGCCACGAATTGCGAGAGTGTCGCAGGATACTTTTACCGCTACGCCGACAGGTAGTTGGCTTGGGTAAGTTGTTATGAATTGAGCAACCGCACCTTTAGAAGGCAGGCTAATTTTTTTAGTAGAACCATTGAAGGTTTCTAGTGTCATAGTGTAAGTCATTTTGACTTCCTTTCGTTTTGTTATTTAGTAAG
>Ga0208598_1000431_pt1 | contig 11675 bp, 16 predicted proteins | sample LakMenEpi22Jun12_FD_150726 | JGI IMG/M metagenome (GOLD analysis project Ga0208598, IMG submission 150726) | Freshwater microbial communities from Lake Mendota, WI - 22JUN2012 deep hole epilimnion (SPAdes) | ecosystem: Environmental > Aquatic > Freshwater > Lake > Epilimnion/Euphotic zone ... | reverse complement strand
TGTGAGAAATGCTCCGTGTTTCTTCGGTCCTCTCTGTGGAAAGTCTGGATGCAACTTCAAGCACTACTGCAGTTACGATTTCAGGAAGGAAGTTATGAATAAGGGATGGCGTAAACAGTCGGTTCGTCCATCCACGGAGAAGATCCTGGCTGAGTTGAAAGAAAAGTATAATATCAGCGATGAGGACATGGAGAAGCTGCGCAACTTGTAAGATGGATTGAAGGAATGATATAAAAGTCAAAAAGAAATTTTTGGCTTTTTTGTTAATTAATATAATAAATGGACCATGCTAAATAATTTGCAAATATTAACCATAATAAATATGGGATTAATAAATATACAGATATATATTTTTGATAATTATAAAATAATATCATAACAACAATTAAAGTTATTAATGTTAATAATGTAATTGCCGCTCCTTCTAATAATCGTTTATAAGTAAACATGACTGGTGAAAAACTGAAATTAATTAATAAATGCAATAATGGTATAAACCAATAAATAAGAGGTTTATCTTTTAGTGCTAAATAATATGAAACACCAATTAATATATATAAAACAGGCCATACAATTGAAAAAATATAACTAGGCGGGCTATATAATGGTCTTTTTAAACTTCTATACCATTTATCAGGTTTAGTAAAGAATCCAATTAAAGAGCCAATTATAAGAGGTAAAATTATTATCAAAAACTCCATTTATATTAATGAAATATTAAAAAAATTATTTTGTTAAATTGATATAGTCATTAAATAATACTTGATTATTGTCTAATTGTTGTAGCAAAAGAATATTGTTTATTGTTTTTACTTGATCGATTTGATCAGTCAAATTATTTATAATAGCTATTTTTGTTTTTAGTAAATTAGTTAGATTATTATTAAGACTATTTATTTTACTATATCTAATAGATAAAATATTATAATTAACATTATTATGTACTATAATAGCGAGCATTATTAAATAACCATAAATCATATTTATAAATAAAAATGTTTTTAGTTTTATATATATATTCGATTAGTAAATATAATAGTCTTTTTGCAAATGAAACAGTTTTTAGCATTACTTATGCATATATTACAATATGTATGTCCACATGGAATACAACATATAGATATTGTTCTATCTCGGCAAATAGAACATACGTTTTTATTATTTAATTCTTCTGTTATAATTATTTGTTTTTGCAATTTAAATTTTAAATTAGTATTTAAATTTCGTTCTTTTTTTAACATTAATTTCAATATTAAATTATTGTTTCTTTCTTTTTCTAATTGAAAATAAATTTCAGGTTTCAATAAATAATAATCAGAAATAGTTGTAATAGAATATTTAAATATACTTTTGAACTTCATTTCATTCATTTCGTATATTAATTTATATTGCTTATTATCATTTTTTATTTAAAGACAAAAAATCAAACCTTTATATAAATTTTAATAGTTTGTGTGATATTACTTTTGCAAATGAAACAATTCTTAGCATTATTTATACATTCATTACAATATGTATGCCCACAAGGGATACAGCATATTGACAATTCTTTATCAAGACATATTGAACATATTATATTTCTTTCTAATTTAAATTTTAGGTCGTTAATAATTATCTTATCGTTTTTCAATTGTTCTGTTAAATGATTATTTATATTCTTTTCATTTTCTAATTGATTATTTATATTATATAAAAATTTAACATAATTTGGATTTTTGTTTATTTTTTTAAACATAGAATTAAATGAGATATTAATAATATATTTTATATCATTACAAAAATAATTAATATTATCATACGACATTTATGCAAATAGTCATTACTCGTAATATCATTTTTTATTTAATCATCCAAATAGATATAATATATTTCATCTTCTCCATATTCTTCAATCAGTCTAAATATTCTCTTTGGATGTAATGCCTTTGCTATTATTTCTTCTTTGAGTTCTAAATTAGAATTTCGCATTTTTTCATAATCATATGTAAATATAGACGGGTTACCAGATAATAAACTCCAATCTATTTTTTCTTGATTTTCTTCAAGAATTTCAATTGCATTTATATTTAAAGATAATAAATTCCAATCTATTTTATTTGGATTTGCTTTAAGAATTTCAATTGCATTTACGTTTTCAGATAATAAATCCCAATCTATTTTATCAAGATTATCTTTTATTAATTTACTAGCATTTGAATTATATGATAATTGATTCCAATTAATCCTATTTGGATTTTCTTCTAAAATTTTGATTGCATTTATATTTAAAGATAAATTATCCCAATTAATTTTATTTGGATTTTCTTTTAATATTTCTATCGCATTTATATTTAAAGATAAATTATCCCAATCTATTTTATTTGGATTTTCTTTTAATATTTCTATCGCATTTGGATTGATTGATAAATTATTCCAATTTATTTTACTAGGATTTGCTTTTAATATTTCTATAGCATTTGAATTAATTGATAATAAATGCCAATCAATTTTATTTGGATTTTCTTTTAATATTTCTATAGCATTTATATTAACAGACAAATAATACCAATTAATTTTATCAAAATTTTCTTTTAATATATTTACAGCATTCTTATTTAATGATATATTGGTCCAACATATTTTTCCAGGATTTGCTTTTAACAAATCGATCGCATTCTTATTTAATGATATATTATCCCAATTTATTTTAGTTGGATTTGCTTTTAACAAATCGATAGCATTCTCATTTAATGATAAATTATCCCAATTCAATTTATTAATATTTACCCAATCTCTTAATTTCATCATTAGAAATAACAAAAATAATTATATAATTAAATCAATTTTTTTAATCATCCAAATAGATATAATATATTTCATCTTCTCCATATTCTTCAATCAGTCTGAATATTCTCTTTGGATGTAATACCTTTGCTATTATTTCTTCTTTGAGTTCTAAATTAGAATTTCGCATTTTTTCATAATCATATGTAAATATAGACGAGTTAGCAGACAATAAACCCCAATCTATTTTTTCTTTATTTGCTTCAAGAATTTCAATTGCATTTATATTTAAAGATAATAAATTCCAATTTATTTTATTTGGATTTGCTTTTAAAATGTCTATAGCATTTGCATTTCTAGATAATATATTCCAATTAATTTTATTTGGATTTACTTTAAGAATTTTAATTGCATTTGGATTACTTGATAATTCTACCCAATTAATCTTATTTGGATTCGCTTTTAAAATTTCTATAGCATTTGCATTTCTAGATAACATATCCCAATTAATATTTTCAAGATTATCAGTTATTAATTTTATAGCATTTGGATTAGTACATAAGCAATTCCATTTTATTTTATTGAAATTTTCTTTTAATATTTCTATGGCATTTGGATTAGCAGACAAATAATACCAATTAATATTTTTAGGATTTTCTCTTAATATTTCTATGGCATTTGGGTTAGCAGATAATAACCCCCAATCTATTCTATTTAAATTTCTTTTTAAAATTTCAATTGCATTTGGATTTAATGATAAATTATCCCAATTCAATTTATCAATATTTACCCAATCTCTTAATTTCATCATTTTAAATCAATAACAAAATAATTATATAATTAAATCAATTTTTAAATTAATAATGATAAAAACAAGTTTTATATAAATAATCAAAAATATTATTTTAGAGTTTTAATGAAATCATCCATATTCGTTTGACCCATGCTCGAATTGCAATTTTGGCATATTGGTCGTAAATTTGATACAATTGTTTCGCCACCACGTGATTCAGCAATAATATGCCCGCAGTGGAATGACATCTGTGTAATATAGGTAGATTTGCAACATACACATTTAGATTTACCAATCTCTTCTCCAATTGTCATATTCCATACTAATTTTTTCATAGTTGATGAAATGCTCTGTTTTTTATTATTCTTCTTTTCGATTGGTTTTGGAGGTTCAATAATAGGTTCTGGAATTTTAACCTTCTTTTCGATTGATTTAGATGGTCTTAAGACTGGTTCAGGTTCAATAGGTTCTGGAATTTTAACCTTCTTTTCGATTGATTTAGATGGTCTTAAGACTGGTTCAGGTTCAATAGGTTCTGGAATTTTAACTTTCGGTTCTATTTGGTTTTTTTGTTCACTCCATAATTTAGCAATATACTCCATTTTATTAGTAATATCTGGTCTGTTTGCTAATAATGCATTCTGTTCTTTGAAAAATATGTTCCATTTTGATAATGTTTTTTCCTCTGTGCAATTATCGTACTTAAATATCTTTTTTTGTACTTTTTCATCAGGTGGTTGAGAAATAATTAATTTATCTAATTTTTTATAAATCTTTTCTTTGTCAATATCATAATTTGCAATACTAATAATATTGACGAATTCATCGATTGTTTCAAACTGTTTATTAAAGTCTTTATAGAAAAATGCGATAAATTCATCATCTTTCATATTTTTATCAATAAGTTTTTTTGTAATTGAAATTTGATATTTAATATTTCCTTTTTGTTGGTTTTCAGGATTTAATATTAATTTATTCAATTCTAGAAAAGATTGATTTAATTTCTTTTGTATTGTTTTATTAGACATTATATATATTTTATTTAAACATATATAAATCATTTTTTTATATATTATTTATAATGGAGCCTGAACTTAATATAACTGAAATAATAGCTAGAATTTCTAAATTAGAAAATAAACATTTAGAAATTAAAAAAGAAATGAAAGATATTAAAGAACGATTTAATAAAATTGAAAAAACAAAAGTTATTTTCTAAATTTGTATTAATTTTATTGAATTTTATTAAAAAGTGATTTCAATATTTATAAGTATTATTTGTGTTACATGATGACATCATCCATCGCTAGTATGTTTATTCAAATGGCTGCGGACGATTACGAGAACTCCAACGACGCTGAATACGACACATGCCGCGATAATAAATATCGGTTCTTCTTGATTCGCGAACATGCTGATTGGTTGTATGAGATGTATCAGGTTATTCGCATCTGGGATTAACCAATAAAAAGAAAATAATAGTCAAAAAGAAATTTTTGGCTATTTTTTTATCACTTTAATAATATATGTATATTACTTATAAATTATATGATATTGCATCTGGATATATTGGTAATAGCGATACATATATTATAACATCTTATAAAAATAATAATACTGATTTTTTTTATAAATTAGAATTTAATATTTTATTTAATAATACAATTTATTGGTTTAACAATATTTATTATTGTAATAAATTACAACAAATTATTGATTTATTGAAATTTAATGGCTCTAGTAGCAAATTTATTGACAATTATAAATATGAAATTACAGCTATTAATTTAACAACTAACTGTACAAAAATTTATAATAAACAATTAACAGATATATTAGTTTCTACTGATAGCGATGGTGATTTTAATGCTATTTATGAAATTAATACATATCAAAATATAAATTTAAATGAACCAATAAAGATTTTTAGGGAAAATTCAGTTCCATTTCCCAGTAATCTAATCTAGTTTTATACCATTCTATTGTTTTTTGCAAACCTTCATTTAAACTTATTGTTTTTTCCCAACCTAATTTTTTTATTTTTTCATCAGATATATAATAACGTTTATCATTAAAATTTCTATCTGGTATATATGTAATAAAATCATCATAATTTTCTGTATTTTTTATTAATTTAATTAAAGTTTTTGCTAATTCTAAAATAGATATTTCCTCACCTAATCCAATATTATAAATTTCACCATTTTTACCAGATAATAAAATTAATTCAATACATTTAATCAAATCATCAATATGTAAAAATGATCTAATATTATAACCATTACCCTGAATAGAACATTTATTATTATTAAATAATTGTGTTATAAATTTGGGAATAACTTTATCCGTATATTGTTTGGGTCCATAAATATTATTACTTCTAATAATTACCATCGGAAATGAGAATGAATAATAATATGAATTACATATCATTTCAGCCGCTGCTTTTGTTGCTGCATACGGATTCGTTGGACATAAAATACTATTTTCATCTTTTTTAATATCATCCCCTAATAATGACTCGCCATATACTTCATCCGTGCTCATATGAATAAATTTATTTATTTTTCCATATAAACGACAACATTCTAATAATACATGGGTTCCATAAATATTGTCATAAGTATATGCTAATGAATTATTAAAACTATATTCAACATGTGTTTGAGATGCAAAATGTATAATAGTATCTATTTTATATTCGTTCAATAATGATAATAATAAATCTTTATCTTGTAATTTATTTTGTATTGAATTAAAATTGTGTTTATGTAAAATTTCATCAACGTTCTTTTTAGAAGAACAATATGATAATTTATCATAATTATAAAAATTAATATTAGGATATTTATTAACCATATAAGTTATAAAATTAGATCCTATAAATCCATATCCGCCAGTTATTAATACATTATTCATTTTTTGATAATATATATATATTATATAATCGTTTATATATATCTATTTTTTTAATTTCATAAATATATATAGAAAATGTATAAAATTATTATAGTAACTGTTATAATTTTATTAATATTTGTATTTTATGTATTTAATAATAAAATTTTTGAAAATTTTGCGGATGCTACTACGCCAAATAAACCATTACCAACCATAGCCGAAATTAAAGCAGCTCGAGAAGCTGCGCTAAATGCACCAGAGCCTACTGCTACTCCAACTACTCCAGCTACTCCAGCAACTCCAGCTACACCAACTCCAGCAACTCCACCTACTCCAGCAACTACTACTGATACACCAGCTACTCCAGTAACTCCAGTAACTCCAGTAGCTACACCATTAGTTGTAGTGCCTAAAGTTGTATCACCCACATTAAAATTAGATTTCTTATCATTATTATTAATCAATAAACCATTTGCTATGTATTTTGCTAAAGATTATATAGAAGAGACTAGCACATTACCTGATATATTTGGACGTACTGATAAAGATGCTAAAATAACAGGTACTATTACTTCCCAACAAACTATTGGTAATGGAGCTACTGGAAATATTTATTCTATTTCTGGATCTAAAAATACTAAAATTGATTTCCCAGTTAATAGTATTCCAACCAATTTTACAATATGCTCAATAACTCGTTATACAAATACTAATAATAAAAGAATTTTAATTTCAACTACTGACAATAATTGGGCACATGGTCATAAAGATGGCAAACGAGGCGTAGTTTATTATAATGAATATAAAACTGCAAATGTTGATATTACTGGTAATTTAACAGATTGGGTTGCAACTTGTGCTAAAAATGAAGGTGATATTCCCAATAATGTTTATATTAATAATATTCCATCTGGTATTAAGAGCGGAGGTCAAGGAGGCTTAAAATTATCTATCAATAATAACCCAACTCTTATTGATGAAAGTTCTGATTTTTCATTAAGTTATATTATAATATGGGATAGCGTATTAAATGATGATGACATCAAAACTGTTGCTGACAGTTTTAATAATTATCTTGCAACTGGCGAACCATTATTATATAATATAGCTAATTTATCAAATGATGATAAATTAAAAGTAGTATCTAAACAATTAGATTATTTGAATGCTAAATTTTCAGCAAATATTAATAAAAATACAGTTGGTATAAATTCGCAAATAAAAGATTTAAATGATAAGATTTCAACTATAAATGGTACTTTAGCAACAGGGGCTACTGCTACTGCTGCTAAACCTGTTGTTGATGCTAATCAACCAGATGTTCAATCGTTTTTAAATAAAATGATGGAATTAGAAAACATATTGGCGAATACTAATGTTAAAGTTGATACAATTATTGATTTAAATGCAGCTAAAAAACCTGTCCAAAGTAAAATATGTTTAACTAGCGATAAAATGCCTACACCGTTATTAAAATCATTCACTAGCGATTTAACAAATATTAATGTTTTAAGTGATAATGATTACGAACAATCGCAATTATGGTGTTTATGTAATGATGCTAATAAAAATACTCCAGATTGTGTTGCATATTCTAAATGTAAAATTAATTATGATATTGTTAAAAAAGGTATTGATGGTGGTAAAAGTTTTACTCAATTAGATAAAATAAATACTGATGTTTATAATGAATGTATAAATTTATATACTAACTTCCCAAGTATACCAGCTACTAAATAAAAAAACTTTATATTATAAAATTAAGTAATGACAAATAAATATACGTTTGCTGATATAATTAATGATAATTTTTTAACAGGTTTTAGAGCTTATGATGTCTGTAGAAATATTGATAAGGTTTATAATATTCGTTCTATAAATAATGCTAAATATGATATAAATATAGCTAAAGATAATCTTATTTTATATAATGAAGAATTAATTAATAATCAAAAAATACCATATATTTATGGAAACATTCATAGTTATATTGATTTTAATACTTTATTAGTCGATAAACCTCAATATTCAATATGCGCTTTAACCAAATATAATGGCAGTAACGATAAAGATATTTTAACAATAAAAAATAAATTTGATGTGATTACTAAAATTGGTCATAGTGATAATTGGGCTGGTATCGTTGATTATAATAATACCACAGACATTATGTATAAAAGTACTGATACTAGTTGTTTTGATAATTGGGTTGCTACTTGTGTATCTTATGATGGTTTAGGTAAAACATCGACAATAATAGGATGTGATTTAGATAATTACAAATCATATATAAATCATCCATCTTTAACTAATATTTATGGTAATTTAAATATAAATTCTAATTTACCACCTACTTCTAATAGTGATTGGGCTTTATCTCATATATTAATATGGGACAAAGCATTAGAAAGTGATAAATTAGAATTTATTTATAAATCATTTATTAATTATATTAATAATCCTGCTAAAAATGACATTACATATTATAATAATTATCCAAGAGAGTTAGCAGCTAAAAATTGTATAAAACCACTCGAAAAATTTACATCAGCCGCTTTAAATATTTCAAAACAATTATGGGCTGGTTATTATGCTGGTGATTATGATGCTAAACTAAATATATTACCTAATTTTATAGGTGATAAATCTCGCGATTTAGCCTCAGATATGTTGTCGAATGTTAAATTTACAACTAGTAATAATATACCTTTAATATATGGTTCTAAAATAAATGGTAGTATCATATTTCCATCAAATTCTATAAATAGCAATTTTACTATTTGTTCTATTACTAAATATACATCTACTGAACCATCATCCAATAATATGATATTACAATCGATTGATAATAATGAAAATAATTTATTTTATCATGGACATTATAATAATAAAACAGGTGTTATTACGTATAACAATACTGAATATTCAAAAGGATATATATCTAATAGTCCCGTTGATTCTTGGGTTGTTACATGTGCTAAAAATACCAATTCTAAATTACCTACTGATAATGTAATAATTAATGGAAATTCAGTAGGATTAATTATACCAACTACTTATATTAATAAAAGTCAAACTTTAACAATTAATAATAATCCAACTTCAAAAACTTATAATAGTGATTGGGCTTTATCATATTTATTAATATGGGATGCACATTTAACCGATGAAGAACTTAAAAACGTTTCAAATGCTCTAAATGAGTATCTTAAAACTGGCGAAAAACTAACATTCAATATCGTCTCAACGCCGACTGCTAATACTAATGCAACTGCTAATGTTAATGCTAATGCTAATGTTAACATTAAAGATAAAGGAGAATGGTTAACGTCGTTAAATTTAACACCTATTCAAAAACAATTATTAAATTATAATATAATATAATAATAATAATGTCGAATGATATTCTAATAGCTGCGTATAAAAATATGAGAGGTTTGATTAAATCAACTCCTGCAAATAAAGAAAAGATTATTAATGAATTTATTGATTTAGTAAATAAAGTAAGTAGTAAACAAGATGTTAAAATAACGGCTACTATTAGTAAGAGTGGTGATTTGGGAGATATGTTAAAAAATCCATTAGAAATTAATATTTATAATAATTTTCAAAAATATAATAGTCCTATAAGTGATTTATCAAAACAACCAAGTCAATATAAACAGTTTCGCACACCAGAACAAAGCAGACAATATATAATTGATGCTAAAATAAAATAATTTATTAGAATAGAATGACAGAACAAGTAATATTATTAAATTCATATGATATTACTGAAAATTTAATTAAGGAAAATCCTGCTGATGAAAATAAAATAATTAATGAATATATAAATTTTTTAATTAAATTAAAAATAAATAATGATTTGAGTAAATCTTATATTAGGTCTTCAACACAAAGAGAATTGGATTTACCAGTCGGCATAAATATTCAAAATAACTTTCAAAAATATTCGAATGGTGAATTAGTAGCAGCAACACCTACTGCATCTGCTAAATTAGAATCGTTTAATGATTATTATAAAGAAATTACTGGTGGTTTTAATGATTACTTTGCATTTAAGAATTAAATAATTATTATAATAATTATGGAAAATTATAATGATTTAAATACGCCATTATTTAGTTTTAACGGTCTTAAATGTATTTCTCGTGTAGTTAGTATTACTGATGGAGATACAATTAAAGTAGTTATTAATTTTAAAGATAGTTATTATAAAATTATTGTTAGATTAAATGATGTTGATACTTGCGAAACAAATAGTAAATTAAGCGATAATAAAGAATTAGGCATTAAAGCAAAACTACGTATGTTTAATTTAATTACAGGTAAAACATTAGATATTAAAGAAAATGATATTCTAAAAAAACAGATTGCAAAAGAATTAAATAATAATTGTTATTATGTATATATTGTATGTTATGATTTCGATAAATATGGACGGGTTTTAGCTGATATTTATAAAACTGAAGCGGATGCTATTAGTTTTTCAAGTATTCTTATTAGCGAGAAATTAGCTTATAAATATGGTGGCAAAACTAAACTAACAGAAAAAGAACAGATTGAATTATTGTCATAATAATAATAATAATAATAATATTATATAGAATATATATGAAACTCCAAGCGGTTGTTGCTGAAATATTAGGAACATTCTTTTTCTTATCGATTATTTTAGTTGCTGTTGCTGAATCATATGGTCCTATTGCTATTGCAGCCGGTTTATTAGCGGCTATTTATTTTGGTGGTAAGATTTCAGGTGGACATTTCAATCCAGCTGTTAGTATAATGATGTATGTTAAAGGTAATATTAATTTGGTCACTACATTTGCATATATCGTATCTCAAATTATCGGCGGTTTATTAGCATTATTAATGAATTCATTTTTAATATTATAAATTTGTATTATTTTTATTCTAAAATCATATAAAAATGATTTTTAATTATATAATTCTTTTCACATACCAATAGGAATGTCTGCTAATATCAAGAACTGCAATTTCTCCTGCACCTGCAACCGTGACGACTGCGAGCGCAAGCATTATATCGAGGATATTAAGGATCGGCAGGCGGTTAAGGAGTTGTTCGATACGCATTTTGATAAGTCTCTTCACCGGGAAACCGATCCAGATGGTGTGAGAAATGCTCCGTGTTTCTTCGGTCCTCTCTGTGGAAAGTCTGGATGCAACTTCAAGCACTACTGCAGTTACGATTTCA
>Ga0208598_1000429_pt1 | contig 11758 bp, 15 predicted proteins | sample LakMenEpi22Jun12_FD_150726 | JGI IMG/M metagenome (GOLD analysis project Ga0208598, IMG submission 150726) | Freshwater microbial communities from Lake Mendota, WI - 22JUN2012 deep hole epilimnion (SPAdes) | ecosystem: Environmental > Aquatic > Freshwater > Lake > Epilimnion/Euphotic zone ... | reverse complement strand
CGACCGGTCGTTCCACGCCTGAGGATCCTTGACGAACCTGCACCGCTTCGCGCGTTTCTGTAGTTTCTAGACGGCCTCCACCAGGGTTATTTATTACAACCGGACGTCGGTAGGGCATTACTCCCGATTGGATTTGCTGGCGCCGTAGTCCGTCGTCAGGGGTAGGTTCGGGATTGCCCCCGCCGCCAGGCTGGATTCCGCCGCCAGGCTGGATTCCGCCCCAACCTCGGTTGTTCCATCGGTTATAGCCGCCGAAGCAGCCAAAACAGCCGTTGCCACCATAGCCATAATACCCGCCGTAGCCGCCGTAACCATAATATCCGCCGTAGCTCCAAGGACTGTTCCAGCCCCAAGGGTCGTTCCAGTAGGTTCCTCCTCCGTAGCCCCAAGGGTCGTTCCAGTAGGCTCCTCCTCCGTAGCCCCAAGGGTAGTTCCAGTGATCATTCCAGCGGTTTCTGCGGTTCCATCGGTTGGGTTGATTCCAACCAGCCCCATATCCATAGGGATGCATCCAGGGTTGGCTCCAGTTGTTGTAGTAGGTAGGGTAGTACTCATAGCGGATTATGGTCCGCGTGCGTCCGGCTCGATTTCTGTTTTCGGCGCCGCGGTCGCCCAGGTCTTGGTCCTCGATTCCTTCTTGGTAGCCGCGGTCGAATCCAGACTGGTAGCCTTCGCGGTATGCTTGGGTGTTGGTCCAGGAGTAGCTCCCGTCAAAATCACGGTAGGTTCCTTGGCTGCCGCAGGCAGTCAGCAGGGCAGCAAGAGGTAGGAGGATTAGGTAGGAGCGCATTGGGCGTACTTTTGAGGTTCAGTATATAAGAACCAATTTTTATACCAAATAATGGCGAAGAATCTCACGCCTCGCGAAGTCGACTACAGCAAATGGTACAACGAGCTCATTATTCAGGCGGATCTAGCCGAGAATTCTGGGGTGCGCGGATGCATGGTCATCAAGCCCCACGGCTACGCAATTTGGGAGGGTATGCAGGCGGAACTCGACCGACGATTTAAGGAGACGGGCCATGAAAATGCCTACTTCCCGCTTTTTATACCCAAGAGCTACTTCAGCAAAGAGGCAGCGCACGTGGACGGTTTTGCCAAAGAATGCGCCGTAGTTACCCACTACCGGCTCAAAAATTCCCCCGACGGCAAGGGGATCATTGTGGACGAAGACGCTAAGCTTGAGGAAGAACTCATTGTGCGCCCCACCTCGGAGACCATTATTTGGGACACCTACCGCGGCTGGGTAAAGAGCTACCGCGACCTGCCGATTTTAGTGAATCAATGGGCTAATGTGGTCCGCTGGGAATTGCGTACGCGGCTCTTTTTGCGGACTACCGAATTTCTTTGGCAAGAAGGGCACACGGCCCACGCCACCCGAGAGGAGGCTATCGCAGAGGCAGAGCAAATGCTTGAAGTGTATGCGGAGTTTGCCGAGACCGTTCTGGCGATTCCTGTGGTAAAAGGCACCAAGACGGCCAACGAGCGATTTGCCGGAGCCCTCGAGACCTACTGTATAGAGGCTTTAATGCAGGACGGCAAGGCACTTCAGGCAGGAACCAGTCATTTTTTGGGGCAGAATTTTGCCAAGGCCTTTGACGTGAAGTTTCAAGACCGCGACGGCCAGGTTAAGCACGTATGGGCCACGTCTTGGGGCGTTTCTACGCGTTTGATGGGCGCCTTGGTCATGACGCATTCCGACGATAGCGGACTCGTCTTGCCCCCTAAGTTGGCCCCCATTCAGGTGGTGATTGTTCCGATTTACCGCGGCGAGGATGAGTTGCTGGCCATTTCGTTGGTTGCAAAGAAGTTGGTTGCGGACCTGCGCGCCAAAGGAGTCCGCGTGAAGTACGACGACCGAGACAGCTACAAGCCAGGTTGGAAGTTTAACGAGTACGAGCTAAAGGGTGTCCCATTGCGCATGGGCATTGGTCCGCGCGACCTGGAGAACGGAGTTGTAGAGCTGGCCCGAAGGGATACCTTGACTAAGGAATCCGTTGCGATTGAAGGACTTGCGGATTCTATTCCCGCACGCCTCGAAGAAATTCAGCAGGCTCTTTTGGACCGCGCCTCGGCACGTTTGGCGGCTAGCATGCATCGAGTGGATACCTGGGCTGAGTTTGAAGCGGCCATCGAAGCCGGTGGCTTTATAATGGCCCACTGGGACGGTAGTCCCGAGACCGAAGAGCGCATTAAAGAACTAACTAAGGCGACCATCCGCTGTATTCCCATTGATAATCCGCTCGAAGACGGTGCCTGCGTCCTTACGGGAGGGCCATCGATCCAAAGGGTACTTTTTGCACGAGCATACTAATGAACACCGAATCCAATCCGGAGCAAATCCTCCAAACGCTGGCCACGAAGTCCAGCAATAAACAGCTGGTACACCGTCGCGTTTTGTTGGCTTTTGCCCAATTGCGGACTGTGGTTCAGTCGGTTGCCCTTGATTTGAACAGCAAGATGGTTGGCATTGACCGTTCTGTGGTGGTGGAGTTTGTGGACCGCGGCGAGTTTGAATTTGAAATTCGCTTCTCAGGAGACTCTTTGGTGTTTCAGGTGCATACCAATGCGTTTTTATTGCCCGAGGGCCACAGCGTCATGGAGACGGCCTACGTCAAGACGAATTCCAATCGCGCCTATTTTGGACTCATTCATGTCTATAACTTCTTGTCGGATTCGTTCAGGATGCGCCGTTTAAACGATTTGGGAACACTAATGAGCCGTTTTTTTGTGAACGGAGAGGGGCACCATTTTGCCGAGGGTTTGGGCCCTTTAAACCTTCCGCTGGCGGAGTCTGAATTGAGCCCAGAGGTGCTAAAAATTTGGCTTTATCGCCTGATGGCCACGGCAATGGACTTTGATTTGCAGGCCGCTCCGTTCAAGGACGTTCAGGAAGTTTCTGTTCTGGCTTTAGAGGGAATTCGCGAGGAACTTCGGCAGCGTACCGGCAAAAGACTGGGATTTCGTCCCTCGGGGTCGTAAGTTTCTCAAACCTTTGTTGTTGGTTATGAGGGAATTTTATATCTTTGCGCTCCCAAAACGATGGGCCCGTTCGTCTAGCGGTTCAGGACATCTCCCTTTCACGGAGAAGATCACGGGTTCAAATCCCGTACGGGTCACTTAATTAATTAATAGCTCCTATGGCTAATCATAAATCTGCGTTGAAGCGCATCCGCCAAATCCAGGCCAAGCGCGTTCACAACAAGTTCTTCCACAAGACCACCCGTAATGCGGTGCGTGCACTGCGTTCTTTGACCGACGCGGCTGCTGCTGCAGTTCAGTTGCCGATTGTGAGCTCAATGCTCGACAAGCTGGCTAAGCGCAACATCATTCACAAGAACAAGGCTTCCAACTTGAAGTCGAGCTTGTCAAAGCACGTCAACCACATGGCCTAAAGCCTTAGGCTTTTAGTGTTTAAAATTCAGCCGCCTCGAGAGAGGCGGTTTTTTTGTTTGGGCTAGTTCTTGGCAAATGCTTGTATGCGTTTAGCCTACGACTAGGCCCTGGATGATGTTTGATTTTTGGGGAATGAATCAAGAATACAACGCTCGTTCCATTCGCTCGTGGAGCGAAGAGGAGCGCCCCCGAGAGCGGGCTATGGCTCAAGGCATTCGAGGCATGACGTCTGCGGAGTGCCTCGCGCTCATTTTAAGGTCGGGAACCCGAGAGAACTCCGCGGTTGATCTGGCTCGAGCCCTGCTCGAGGAGTACGGGGGCCAGCTTCAGCGCCTGGCATCGGCTGATGTGCTCGCTCTTCAGAGTATGGGTGGAGTGGGATTGGCTAAGGCTGCCGCGGTTGCTGCGGCCTTTGAGCTCGGGCGGCGTGCTGCCGGCAACGAGTCGGTGGGTCGCGACCGCTTCATTCGGGGTTCCGACGATGTCTTTCAGTTGTTGAATCCAAGCATGTCCGCACTGGACCACGAGCAATTTTGGGTCGTTTATCTGAACCGAGCCAACAAGATTATTCACTACGAATGCGTTGGACGCGGAGGGTGGACCGCAACCGCTGCCGACGTCAGGGTGGTGTACCAGCGGGCATTGGCACTGCGCAGTCCCGCTTTGGTCGTCGCTCACAACCACCCGAGCGGGCGGCTAGAGCCTTCGGAGGAAGATCGTCGACTAACCCAAAGACTCGTTGAAGGGGCGAAGATTCTGGAGCTAACCTGTTTGGATCATTTGATTATCGGGCAGAACCAATATGTTAGTTTTGCCGACAGAGGATGGATGCCTGGACCTTAGCCCCCCGCAAGATTGCCCACGTTGTGGGTGCACGGCCCCAATTTATTAAGTTGAAGCCCCTGGTAGCTGCTGTCGCTGAGGCAGGAGGCCAAAATTGGATTGCGCACACGGGCCAGCACTTTGACTCGAGCATGAACGATTCTTTTTGGCATGAATTGGGACTTAGGCCCGATTACTCTGGAGTCTGGAGCGACCGAATTGGAGACTTAAACCGTTTAGTCGCTGCATTAAAAGAAGCACAGGTTGATGCTTTAGTGGTCTACGGCGATACGGACTCTACCCTTTTAGGGGCTAAGGCCGCCTTGGAGCTCGGCATTCCTCTTGCGCACGCCGAGGCAGGCTTGAGAAGCTTCAACGACGCCATGCCCGAGGAATACAACCGAGTTTGGGTCGATCAGCGGGCGAACTGGCTCTGGGCACCTACGGAGGGGGCTTTAACGCAGCTTCGCAAGGAGGGGCTTGACACAGGTCATCCATGGGTAGATATGCCCGGAGATTTGATGCTGGATGCCTTCCCGAGGCGCCCCTACCGTCCTGGCGAAGGCAATAAAGTACTCGTAACCCTTCACCGCAACACCAATATTGATAATCCGGAGCGATTGCAGGGGCTCGAAGAAGCATTGGATGGTTTGGCCCGTGATTATGAGGTTGTTTGGCCTCGACACCCCCGCCACAGGGCCATTGGCCTTAGCAGCACGAATGTTCCCGATTGCCAGCCCATGACCCGGTCCGCGATTTTGGAGGCGCTCCACGATGCCGCCTGGGTAATCACTGACTCGGGCGGACTCCAGAAGGAGGCTTTTTTTGCGGGGCGGCGCTGTATTGTTTTGCGCAGCGAAACGGAATGGACCGAGCTCGTGGAGTCAGGCTGGACGGCCCTGATCAATCCCGATAAACCCGACCTCGAGGCTCTAATTAGGGCTCAGTTTACCGCCTGGCAAGTATTGGGAACCCCCGCGGTTCCCCAGCTTTACGGCGACGGGCGGTCCGCTGTGCGCATGGCTAAGTCCTTGGCGGCGGGATTACGTATCTTAAGCCAATGACCACGGTTCTCAAGCACAGCAACCCGGGACCGGCCCACGGCGATACGGCAAGGCTGCTCGGGCAGGCTTGGGGCTGCAGTGTTTCGTTTGGTCAGGGTTCGGATGCCCTTGATTGGGGAGATTCGGGGTGGCTTGATTCCCCAAGTGCAGTGGAGCCTCAAGCGGAAGACCATGCTGCTTGGATTCTGTGGCGCACTTTTTTCTGGGAGCAGACTTTGCCTAAGGACGAGCACCTTCGTCCGATGGGTCGCAGCGCCAAGCGCAGCTTGGCCCTTCCTGAGGCGGAGCTTCGAGCCAGGGAGTTGGGACGAATGCTCGGCATAGCAATGCCTGAACTGCTTCGACCTGATCCAATTGTGGTGGTGGATATTGACCATCTTTTTGCTTACCGTGGTCGCGGTTGGATTTCATTCATGGGCGGATTGCTTAGGGATCTGTTTATGGGTGCTTGGAACGCCGTTGGGGAGCGCCTAATGGGCCCGGATCCCTTTTTTAGCATGTCCTATTGGGTGGGCTTGCAGAAGAGGCATCCTAACCTGGGTCTTCAGTTTTTTGCCCTTCTTTCGAGTCGAAGAGGGCAGTACGATCGGGGCGTAGAGGCCAAGCATGAGGTAGTGAAAGAAGCCCTTCGGCAGCTGCAAATGAGGTTTGAGGTCGCGAGCCACCTGTCCTACGGCAGTCATGATCGCCCTGGCGGCTTTCGAGAGGAGCTTGCTGCCCTCGAGCACATTCTGAGTCGCCCCGTGATTCGGCAGCGGTTTCACTTTCTGCGCAATGCAGGCCAGCAAGAGGCAGCCAAAACGCTTGCTGATCTCGGTCTGATCGAAGATTGGTCCCTAGAATTCGCCGACGCCCCAGGGTATCGAGCGGGATGGGCCAGCGCGGTTCCCCTTGACGATGGCTATAGTCTGGTGCCCGTGTCGGCAATGGACCAGAACTTTATCGGGAGGAGTCCGCGCGAAATAGCCGATAATTTGCACGAACTGCAGGCGGCCGCATGGTCGGTAGGGGCACCGCTTCGAGTAGGAACCCATTGGCGAATTTTTGGACCCAGACCCGAGGCAGAGCGAAATGCAAAAAGTTTTGAGAATTGGCGGCTGGGCCTCGAACTTTGGTTGGCAGAATACGCCACACAATGCGCTACCCAGCGCGCGCCCCAATGAGCCCCTTTAAAACCACCGAAGACCCCAACGAAGAAGAGTGGGAACTGGCCCACGCGCTTCGCAGCGACGGCTTCCCCTACGACCGCATCGGTTACTTGGATTGTTTGGGTACTAACTGGATGGCGCTGCAGTCCGAAGACCTCATTCTTCCTTTTGCTGTAGGGCGCAGTAAATGGGGTTTTAAGCAGGCATTTTGCCCCTTTGGAGCCCAGCGGCTCGGACCATTGGGTTCCGCAGCAGACGATGCTGACCGGTTAAGGGCTGCTCTGGATGCCCTCCCGAGGTTGGTCCGACTGCGCCTGAGTATGAGCAGGCCCACTGGATGGAATGCGGACCAGGGTTGGCATTGGCGCAAGGCAGGTTGGGAACGTTGGTTCTCAGCCCCCAACTACGAGCTACGGCTTGACGGGAGCTACGAGGCACTGCACCAGGGTTATTCGAGCCAGACCCGCCGAAATCTGGCGAAGGCCTCGGGAAACCAGCTCTGGGAGTACAGCAATCCTGAGGAGTTGTGGAATTATTTCGCTCAAAATCAAGGGAATAAGTATAGCATCCCCAAGGGATACGAGCAGGCCATGAAGACGGCCATGTACCACTTGCTGCACCAAGGCAGGGGAGCGGTTTGGGCTGCGCTTGGCGAAGGCAACCAATGGCTGGCCGGTATTTTTGTGGCTTTTTCTGGGGATAGGGCTGTGATGCTTTTTAGTGCTACCACCCCCGAAGGACGCGAGAATAACTCCATGACTTGGCTCATCAATGAGTTCATCACGATGGCCGTGGGTCGCTGGAAGATTCTCGACTTTGAAGGAACTTCGGCGGAGGGTCTAGCCCGCTTTTACCAAGGTTTCGGGGCTGTTAATGTACCCTATCTTCGGTGGGAACGATGGAACGCTCCATGGCAATTACCCTAATTCAGCTGCAGTACTTTGAGGCTCTTGCGGAGCACTGCCATTTTGGTAGGGCTGCCAAGGCCTGTGGTGTTTCGCAACCAACCTTGTCCGCCCAAATTCAAAAACTAGAAGAGCTAGTCAATGGAAGTTTGGTGGACCGCAGGAGCCAACCCATTCAACTGACCCCTTTGGGAGTTCAGGTTTTGGCTCATGCCCAACGGACGATGCACTCCGCTCAGAATCTCCTTGAGGCGAGCCGACACTTTCATATGCCGCTGGAGGGTAGGCTTCGCTTGGGTATAATAACCACCATTGCGCCCTACCTCATTCCGCGTTTTGCTCCAGAACTGCTTCGGAGATTTTCCAACCTTACGCTAGAAATTGAAGAGGCACGGACGGACCAGTTGCTGGAGAAGCTGGACTCGGGCGTGCTGGACGCCGCCATATTGGCGGTTCCGATTTCACCGAATCACTTTGTGCAAGAGCTCCTCTACCGCGAACCGCTTTTTGCCTACTTGCCCGAGGGCCACCCCAAGTCTCGGGATTTATTCTTGACCTCCTCGGAACTTAAGTTGGAGCAAATCCTGCTGCTCCCAGAGGGCCATTGCTTTAGGGACCAGGTCCTTAAGCTTTGCGGAGTGGAGCGGCCCAACGAACGCATTACCGTCAAGGTAGGGCAGTTTGAAACCCTTGTGCGCCTTGCCGACGAGGGCCTAGGAATGACGCTTTTGCCCCAGTTGGCCATTGACGAACTCTCTGCGATTCGTCAAAAACGGGTCAAACCTATTGCGGAACCCCGACCCGTTAGGCAGGTTGCCCTTTTGACCCTTCCGGGTAACCGCAAAACCGGAATGGTGAAGGCCCTTGCTGAGATTGTGCGCGCTTCGGTTCCTGAAGGTCTTCGCGCCAGCTCGGAGCAGGATCAACTATTAGACAGTACCAAGTGAAATTGGTGCTTGCAAGCCAGAATCCGCACAAGATTCGCGAACTAAGGTCGGTGCTTCCTGAACATTGGGAGTTGCTGACCCCCACAGACCTAGGTATTGCAGGAGAGCTCGCTGAAGACGGGACGACCCTTCAAGAGAATGCCCAGCAAAAATCCGAGTTTCTCTGGCGAGCCTGCGGTCTCCCCAGCCTTGCGGACGACAGCGGACTTGAAGTGGATTTTTTGGATGGTATGCCGGGGGTTCAAAGCGCCTACTTCGCCGGCCCTCAAAAATCAGATTCCGACAATCGAGCTAAGCTCCTTTTACAAATGCAGGGCGCTGTAGAGCGCAAAGCTCGATTCAAGACCGTCTTGGCCTGGACTACCCAGGCGGGTACCTCCCTGTATTTGGGGCAGGTTGAAGGGGAAATCACTAGAGAAGAGCGGGGCCGTCAAGGTTTTGGATACGATTCACTTTTTGTTCCGTCAGAGGGTGACGGTCGAACCTTTGCCGAGATGCAGGAAGGCGAAAAAAGCCTCATCAGCCACCGAAGTCGGGCGGTAGCTGCCTGGCTTAAGGCGCTGCAAAAAAGCTAAAGTGTACGCTGCCGTATCGTCGCACCTCCGTGAAGTTGGGATGCTCCTTAAAATCCGTGGCGGCACTGTGCTCGACTACGAGTATTCCGTCTTCGGTTAGGCGTGCAAGGGCCAGGTCGACCAGCGTAGGGTAGTGGGCAAAGTCGTAGGGTGGGTCGGCCAGGATTACGTTCCAGCGGCTGGGATTGCGCTGCACAAAGCGCAGGGCGTCTTCGCCCACCGTGCGAATGGGAAGCTGAAGCTGTTCGGCAGTTTTTTGAATGAAGCGGATGCAGTCACGGAAGCTATCCACCGCGGTTACGTCAGGGCATCCCCGGCTAGCCATTTCGTAGCTGAGGTTACCGGTACCGGCAAAGAGGTCAAGCGCCCGCACGTCGCTCCAGGTTAGGTGGTTCTCAAGGATGTTGAACAGGCCTTCTTTGGCCATGTCGGTAGTAGGCCTCACGGGCAGGCTTGACGGAGCTCGAAGGATTTTAGCGCGGTGGGAGCCTCGGATGATTCTCACGATGCGAGTCCCAATACACCCTCAAGGGAACGGCTGTGCCAGTGCGCAATAAAATGCTGCGTCCACTTCTGGACGTCTTCGCTTCCTTGCCCTTCCCAAAACAGCGGAACCGTGCTTCCTGCCCAGTCAAGCTGGTCAAAAAGCAGCAAGGCAAAGTAGGCGGCATCCTCCGCACTTGGCGCGCGATGCACCGCATGGGCCTTAATTAGGGTTCCGTCTAAGGCGGCGAGCTCTAAACGGTCGTTCCACCACTGGGCCCTTATTGCCCGGCCGGTAGGTCGGCTGCTCAGCCACCTGCGAAGGTTAAAAAGACTTAGGGGTTGCGCTCCCTCTGGGCTTTCAGAAAAGCGGTAGATCAAATGGTAGCGCTCGTCCAAGGGACTGCGAAACCAGGAACTTCCCTGAGGGTCGACGATTCGCCAGTCGGAGTCCGCAAGATTTTTGGGAACCAGCATGCAGAAGGACTCATCATGCCATTGGAGTCCGCTAGAGGGTTCGACCCAAACCGTGGGAGTCAAAGCGATTAGTTCCAGTTGCCGCTCAGGGTCGGTTCGGTGAGCGAACCAACAATTAAGTCACTGTTTTTCAAACGCTTAATGTAGTTTTCGTACTTGCCGTAGTATTCACTGAAAATTGCGGCATTGCTTGCCTTAATTTCAAATACGGGCACTTTAATTCCATTTTTCTCAATCACTGCAGTACCCATCTTAAAGGTGGAGTCTTGGCTGTATTTGATGGTGAGCAAGTCGTCTAGATTAAGATCTTCGGGGAACAAATCTTCTCTTTGGTTGCGGAGTTTGGTCAGGGCGGGGGCGCTGCCGATCACGCGGTAGATGATGGTGTCTTTGTTCATGTCAATCTGGTAGACCTTGTTGTACTGCATGAACGAGGAGTCCTTGCGCTCTACGATGGTGACTTCTGCGTTTTTGATGAAGTCTACCAGGGTAGACACTTCGGAGGCATACATGCCGTATTCATTTTTGAAGGCGAGCTGAGCCTCGCGAAGCTGCTCGAGCTGCATGATTACCGCCTCGTAGCGACGATCCTTAATGTTTTGGAACTCAATGGGCTCCATGATGATTCGGTAAATGCGAAAGGCAAATAAAACGGCGATGACCCCAAGGGCTACACGCAGATAAAGAATGGTACGAGGCGACATACGTTTTAATTAAGCACCAAAAATAGAGCAAACAAGTGCCATACCCGTGAGGTGAAGGTTAACTTTTTTGATTTTTCTCGAGCCTGCGCATCGACCTTTGAGCCATGGCTCATCTTTTTTTTGATCTTGACCGCACTCTTTGGCATCACGAGGGCAACCACAGGATCTTTTTTGAAGAGCTCCACGCGGAGTTGGGATGGAATTCATTGGGCACCTCTGCGCAATTTGTTCAATGCTATTTGGCCATAAACGATCGCCTTTGGGACCACATTCAAGACCATAACCTCGGAGTAGAATACGTTAGGGCGCGTCGGTTTGCCCTCTTATTTAGCGAAATGGGAGTAGATACGGGTTCTCCTAAAAGCCTCAGAGAGCTCGCCAAAGACTGCGAATACCGACTCAAGAAGCGATTGCCCGACCTCGGGCAGGGTTACGACGGTGCTGCGGAGGCACTTGAGGAGCTTCGCCAAGGCGGACACCAGCTGCATCTAATCACCAACGGAGTGTCTGAACCCCAAGAACGCAAGGTGGCTGCTTTGGGATTGAGCCACTTCTTCACGGTGAGCATGACTTCGGATCGTGCGGGCGCCTACAAGCCCAGTCCAGAAATCTTTACTGCAGCACTTCGCGAAGCAGGGGCTCTACCTCAGGACTCGTGGATGGTCGGAGATTCCCTGCTCCGGGATGTACTTGGTGGGCAGGGAGTGGGCATGCGCACGGCATGGTTTCACGCCGCGGATGCAATTGCCCCTGACGCACAGGCAATTCCTGACCTTGAGTTTCGGCATTGGCGGACCTTTGCGGATCTGCTCAACCGAGCGATCGAGCAGTAGGGGTCTCGGTCTGCGCGGTATCTTTGCTTTTATGGTGGAATCCCAACCCTACAAGCCCAAGCATCCGATTCGAATTGTTACAGCGGCCTCGCTTTTTGACGGGCACGACGCGAGCATTAACATAATGCGCCGCATCCTGCAGTCGTCAGGAGCCGAAGTTATTCATTTGGGCCACGACCGCAGCGCCCAAGAGGTGGTGGAGACCGCCATACAAGAAGACGCCAATGCCATTGCCATGACCTCCTACCAAGGCGGGCATTTGGAGTACTTCAAGTTCATGCACGACTTGCTCGAGGAACGCGGCGCGGGGCACATTAAAATTTTTGGCGGTGGCGGCGGGACTATTTTGCCCAGTGAAATACAGGAGCTTCAGGCCTACGGAATTACGCGGATTTACCACCCCG
>Ga0208598_1000401_pt1 | contig 12089 bp, 15 predicted proteins | sample LakMenEpi22Jun12_FD_150726 | JGI IMG/M metagenome (GOLD analysis project Ga0208598, IMG submission 150726) | Freshwater microbial communities from Lake Mendota, WI - 22JUN2012 deep hole epilimnion (SPAdes) | ecosystem: Environmental > Aquatic > Freshwater > Lake > Epilimnion/Euphotic zone ... | reverse complement strand
GGATATGGTTCCTTAATTACAACAACGCACAATATTGATTATATTTCCAAGAAACGCGAATATTTTGGTCCTATTAAATTGGAAAAAATGAATATTCGTGTGTTAAACCGTTTCGGTGAAGTAATTAATCTAAACCAAAATGATTATTCCATGGTATTTGAAATTACACAATTATATTCTTAATTAAAAAAAATAAAATTGTGCTTTAACGGCGCCGTCTTCGGCTTGACTTGCGTCGTGAGCTACGCTTAGAAGTTCGCCGTCTACGACTTCTTCTACCACCTAAGCCAAAGACGCCTACGCCTAATAAGCCTTTCTTTTCATCGCGAGGGGCTTCAACTGATCCGTTAGAATTGTCTGATGAGTTGACAAGTGACCCAACCGAACTTCCTACGGTGTTGCCAAGTGAACCGATTGAACTTCCAACCGAGTTGACAAGTGAACCAACTGAATTCCCAACCGAGTTTCCGAGTTCTCCAACTGAATTTCCGACCGAATTATTAGGAGCTGTATTCATAATATAGGAAAATATTTTAATGTTTCTTAAAAATGCAATTAATAGATTTTACTTGCTTAATATTCATAACTGACGCATCTTGATATTTACAAGATGACATCCAAATTTTTATAATACAAAAACTTTTTTTAGGGGAAATAGATAAGCCAGTAATTGAATTGCATATTGTTTCCGAACTAATTGAATTTCCTACCATTGAACATGCTAAATCTGTCCAAATATCTTTTACATATTTATTGTCTACTTTATATGAAAAACATCCACCATTTTTATTATTTTCATCTTCCCACATTGGATCAATGCCATCGCGCATGATAAATAACATGTAATTTGTAATTAATTTATCAGGTAACAGATGAATTAATTCTACTAATTCTTCCGCATAAGTTAACGTGCAAATTTTTGTATAACTATCTAATGTCCATGAAGTATCATGTTGTAAATGTCCCCATACAACCCATTTGGTTTTAAGAGGGTGTAAGTTCATATACTGTAAAATTAATTAGGTTTAAGTTTTTTAATTAGTTATATATTTATTTTTTTCAAATTCAAGCGTATTAATATATTTCAAATTTGCATTTTCATCTATAATACACATTTCGGTAATAGATTGTATTTTAAACTTGTGTTTTAACCATGTATTAAATAACGGATTGAATAATGTATTTCCTACAATTGCAAATTCTTTTGGGTTCAATGAATATTGACATTGACGATAATTAAATCCAATAGATAACAGTTTATACGTTGGTTCATCAAATTCTTCTATCTTGAAATTTCTTGAAAATTTATATTGAACTTCGCAGTTTTTATTACGTACAGTTAAAAATCCAATTACTGGTTTGGATGTCGGGGTAAACACACGTACTTGCTCACCATCTTCAGTAATCATATAATACGTAATTGTGTTTTTGGAATAATACCATTGCGATATTTTTTTGTATAACTCATATGCATAAATTAAAAAACTATCCATATAATTAAAAATAAATGATTAGTTTAAACAGTTTTAAAATAAAGATTTTATCCATATATGGAAAAGTTTGATGATTATTTAATATTATCAGATAAACATAATTTACATCCAAACTTAACTATTCCACCAACCGATAAACATATCATTTTGTATGGCCCATCTGGCGTTGGAAAATATACACAAATGTTACGTCATGTCCGCAATTTTAGTGCAAATAAACTAAAATACGAAAAAAAAATACAAACCAATACCGATCCAGTATTTATTTTAAAAATAAGCGATATACATTATGAAATAGATTGCGATTTACTTGGATGTAATTCAAAAACAATATGGAATGATATATACACTCAAATTTCAGATATCATTCGCAATAAATATAATGAAAAATTTGGATTTATTGTATGTAAAAATTTTCATCTTGTTCACAATGAATTATTAGACATATTTTACAGTTATTTGCATTCATCTTTACAAATTAAATTTATATTTTTAATGGAATCTATTTCTTTTTTACCCAATAATATTTTATCCAAATGTGATATCATACGAATTCATCGTCCATCTAAACAACAATATAGTGATTGTTTACATTTACCCATACCCGATGTGATTCACAATATTAAAAATATTATTCATGAAATACCTGAAATTGATCAACATAAACAAATTTGCAACACGTTGGCGCATATGATTCAAAATCCTACATCACAACAATGCGCTACATTGCGTGAAGAATTATACAATATTTTAATATATGATTTGGGGATTGAAAATTGTATATGGAGAATTATTTCATTGTTAACTTTAAATACAGAACAACAATTAGAAGTTGTCTATGCAACTATTGATTTTTTACATTATTACACTAATAATTATCGGCCTATCTACCATCTAGAAAAGTATATATACAAACTTACATACATTGTAAATAAATGCAAATAAAAAAATTGAAATCATTTTACTAAAATAAATATATCATACACCATCCAACTTCCAACATGTCTTCCGTTCTCGCTCCTTTCGCTTTCGTGCATGCTGGCACCAAGAACGCTAGCGGCGAATCTGTTGGAACCAGCAGCATGACTTCGCGCATCAAGTCTGATTTCCTTGCAGAATATCCTGGCGCACGCCTTGAATTTCGCAAGACCGATCGTATCGGCGGAACCAACACGCATGTGTTCTGGATTCTTGTACCCAAGGCAAACGAATCTCGCTTTCAGCCGATGCTTGAGCGTATCGGCTCGGATTTTCACCAAGGAAATGGATTTGTCGTCTACAAGTGGAAGCCGCGTACTGTGGAAACTCCAATGGCATGTGAGCCAACTCGCATGCAGGCAGCAAAGATCGGCTATAAGATGTCCAACACGTGGGGCGCGGAACTTTCTCCAGAACTAGCAGCAACGGTCATTCACTGCCCTCGCAGGTCAAAGTAAACACACAAACAGGAGGAGCTCGGGAGCTGGACAACATCATCTTTTTTTATATAAATTTTAAAAAAATGAATACAATTAATAGGGCGGATAATCCACCAACTGCCATGGGTGAGTTGCGAAAATAGACAATTAATCCAACAAAAAATACTATTATTGCAAATATCATAAACATATACATATCCATATTATTTGGATATAAATTATTTTTATCAAAATATAGTATGGTAGAATATAACGATATTTTCAATACAACTACGTTAATTATAACAGTATCATTAGGATTAATTGTAGGGTCAGTGAATTACTTTACACGACATGATAATGATGTCATGAAAAGTATTATGAAAAAGACAAGATATAAATATACTCAACGAGAGGGTCCGCTATTACCTTCCAAACTTTTAAATTTTACTCCAGTTGGCGGAAAAACACGTAAACTACGTTAAGCAAACTTAACCAACATACTTGAGACAATAGCAGCAATAACTATTGCTGTCAAAAATGTTAAATTAGATTTAGGTGCAAAATAAAACGACATACCAACTAATACAATAAATATTACTAAACTTATTACAATAGAAATACCAACATCCATATTATTTATTTAGAAATTTATATGTAATATTCATATTTTTTGATCGTTTCAATCATATCATCATTGGATATATGTTTACATACGGCGCAAATTGGCCGTAAATTTTGAATGTCATCCGTTCCGCCATTTTTTTTTGAAACAACATATCCTATTTCAAAATTTTTAATCGTAATGCGTATTTTTTTGCAACAACAACACGTATGTTCATTAATAAATTCACTTATATAAATTCCCCATAGTTGTGATCGGATTGCTTTTGGAATAGCGGATGTAGTTGAAGTTGGTAATTCTGAAAATGTATGCAAATTATTCATGGGTGAAACCAAATACAATCCATATTGTTTTACATAATCAACCATATCACGTTTCCCCATAGAACTGTTACATGATGAACAGATAGGACGTAAATTTCCAATGTCATCACCACCGCCTTGTGCTTCGGCAATCACATGTCCTGCATGAAAATCATCAATTTTAATCATATGTTTCTTACAACAAAAACATTTGTGAATATTAATGTGTTGACCAATGTAATAATTCCAAATACAATCCTTTACGGCAGTTGGCAATGATTTTTTTATTTTTTTTGGTTCGGGTTTAATTTCTACTTTTGGTTCTGATACAACTATTGGTTCGGGTTTAATTTCTAATTTGGGTTCTGGAACAAGTATTGGTTCTGGTTCACTCCAAGGTTTCCAAGCAATTCGTTCATACGATTTCAATACAATCTGATCATTGATTACAAAATGATCAGATTCTATAGAGACAACCGTGTATACTTTCCCCTTTTTGAAAAGTGTATTTGTAAAAATGTTTTCAAATATAATTTCATTGGGAACATTTATATCTGTACAATAGAGTTGACATGAATTTTCTTTATTTATAATATAAAAAACTTGGTTTGGCAATATATTTTGTTTAAACCTATATGGTGTCAAATTCAATTCTTTACTAAAATATTTAGACGTAGTTGCCATTATACATATTTTATATAAATGTTTTTAAATATAATTTAAAATATATGAAAAGCACTAGATAAAAATGAAGAATCAAAAGATAAAATATTATTCTAGTATATGTCAAAAAAGTGCGTTTCTACGTGTAAAGGATTAGACGAAAATGTTTGCAATCCACCACAATGTAAATATATTAACAAAACCAGAAAATATTGCCGTCTTGACCATAAATATAAAATGAATAAACCAGCATGTAATGTAACTTTAAGAAAAAATGGCGCATTTGTTAAAAATCCAGTAAATAACGCAAATGTGGGCAAAGCCCGAAATCGTATTTCGCGTTTTATACGATCCTCCAAACTATATTTAAATAAAATATGTCCAAGTTCAGGAGCATGTATTGCATTTGGCAATAGCACCGACCAACTTACTGATTATTTCAAAGGATTTACCGGATTTGAATATGCAGTGTCCCCGATTAAACGGATAGGAAATTCATCTGTAAATGGTTTTATCAATGAAATAGAATATGACAGGGGAGGATACAAATCTCACGCTATACTAAAATCGTCACAAAAAATAAATTCTGATAATTTAGTGTATGAATATATAGTAGGAACTAAATTAATCAACCGATACATGAAATTATTCCCATGTTTCGTACAAACGTACGGATTATATTTTTATGATAGTCCTGATAACTGGAGTTTATTCAAGAAAACAAAACGATTAGATAAAGATAAATTACAACATTTAACTTTACAACGCAATATTGATTATGCAAAAGCATGCACTGAATCTAAATTTGCAGCCATTCTTATTCAACATATACATGATGCAAAAACAATAACGGATATGGTTAATAATAAAGGTTTTGTAGTGAATGATTTATTATTTATCATGTTCATTGTATATCATGCATTAAGTTCATTATCTACCGTATTTACTCATTACGATTTGCATACTGGGAATGTATTGCTATATAAACCAAAAGAAGGGTATTATATAGAATATCATTACCACAATAAGGATGGTACAACACAAACCTTTTGTTCTCCGTATGTTCCCAAAATTATTGATTATGGTCGTTCTTTTTTTAATAATGGAACTTTAAATGGCAATACCATTTATAATAAAGTGTGTTCTACACCTGAATGCAACCCTAAATGTGGTAATAAAAAAGGATTTAAATGGTTGAATCCAGTTCCGCCTGATGCGCAAATAAGTGCATCTAAAAAGAATGAAAGTCACGATTTGAGGTTATTAAATACATTGAATAGATTTATACGACATGCAAGTCAATTACCTACCTTTGTAGAATTGAAAACAATATACGACAAGGCCATGTATGGCGTTGGGTTATTTGGTCGTGATAAACAATATGGTACAAGAGAAGTGTTGGATATGGCAACCGATCAATATATTTATAATGTGAATAGTGCGTTTTTAGAATTAAAAAACGCAATATCCAAACCAGATGTAATACAACGAAACATAGATAGATATACATCTGAAATTAAATTAGGGGAATTGCACGTCTATAATGATGGTCAGCCAATGAAATATATATCTTCAGTTCGGGTGTAATAATATAATAATATCGCGAAACATGTCTTCCGTCAATTTAATTTCGTGAAGTTCATTATAGGTAGTTAACAAATCACCTAAATCATATTGATCTTCAAAATACGGATGATTATCCAAAAATAATTTTACATTTTGAATGTATAATTGTTTAGACGTTAACGGAACAATGTCATCTTTACACAAGTTCATTTGCGTAATACTATTTTTAAAATTTGAATGCGATATGATTAACGGTAAATTTTTTTGTTTCAAATAAGAACGCCAAAGAAAGTAAAAGTTTTTATAGGACATGGACCCAGTAGTATGCATGGTTTCATCAATGAACATGGAAATAATTTTTTCAGAATTATTTAGTTTCAAATATAAAGTGGTGTTGATAAATTCAGTATCGTCACATTGTGTTAAAAATCCTTCGGCATTGGAATACTTGGTAGATAAATAATTGGATACGCTGATAATATTTAAAATTTTAGTAGGAGAAGGATATAATTCGGGACAAATACCAGTAATAATTCGGCAATGTTCGTATTTATGATCATAAAATTTATATTTAAACGTATCCGAAACACTTTTGGTAGTCATAATATAAATTTGTTCGGCAAATTTCCGAATCATAGATTTAAACGAATTGTCTATAAAATAAATATAAGGTTGATCTTTTTTACCCAACATGGAATCTCCCAAAATGGTTAAAAAATATTTTACGTGATTTTTGGTTAAAAAAATGGACAAATTTTGAATTACAGATTTTATCGTAATTGAATCGGGAATACTGGATGAAAATAAATTCTCCTTGATTCGTTTTAAAATGTGTTTCTTAATTTTATATTTCCATATTTTCAATTCGTTATGTTGTAATTCTGATAAAATATAGTGTGTGATATCGTCTTCAGAAATAATAGAATAATTGTGATCACTGTATTCTATAAAAATTTCAGTTTGAGGAATATAAAAAATTAAGTGTTCTGTCAAAAACTCCTGAATATAGGCTTCCTTTTTTTCATTGAGTTCATTCAGTTGTGCGGTTTTTTGGATATGATGTGTTTCAATAGTTTGCATCAACTGTGGTAAATTTGCTAGATATAAAGCCAACTTATCATTCATATATGGGTTGGTTTTATATTTTTCTATTAAATCTTTTATAGAATCCATTTTGCTTTAAATACATGATATATATTTAAGCAAAAATAATTAATGTTTTCTACGGGTTGTTTTACGGTTTCGTTTACGAAATTTCGTGTTTTTTCGTCTACCTCCAGATGTTGGTGGAATTCTAGAATCTTGGTCAGGTTCATTGCCAATTGTCGCATCACTTAATAATTTCAAACAACCACTATCATATATTTCTATCCTGGAAGTAGGAAAACGTTTTTTTACAGATTTAATAATGTCTGAAAGTTTAATTCGTTGTGTCCAATCAAGATCATCTAATCTAAATTCTTGTACATCTCCATCATTTACGACCATAGACACTAAGGTAAACCCGCTGGTAGGAGTATATGCTTGATTCCTTGGATAAAATCTAATATATTTTTCGTACATGAAAGGTTTTTCGGTCCAAAATCCATCTTGTTGGTATACAAATTCTATAAGGCTTGGGTGACTATGTCGTTGTGCTATATGCTGCGCATGGAATTGTTTATAATCATCTCCTAATTGTTTAAGAAAAGAAGAGTTCATTGTTTCTTCGTTTGAATAATGATCTATAATAATTTCTGTTGTTCCTGGTCGCTGTCCCATTGCACATACTCCAAAATTAGCACATGATGCGTATTTTACATTTTCAAACTGTTCCATTTCTATTGGACGGTGACTTTCGTCATCTTTTGAATAAATTAATTGTCCTCTACCATTAAGTAAAAGAACAATGATTGGCGGTTTTAAAGCTGCCATACTTTATAAATATATTATTTCTAAATTATATGACAGATCTAGATAAACCGAAAAAAGAAAACATTCAGTATTATGTAAAATTTTCATTCAATATGACTTATATTTTTTTGTTAACCACTGCGACTATTACGTTTATTGAAGCCATGCGAACGTCTAATCCAACTGTGCGTCATGTCCTTAATTTAGAAACTGCCATTTCAATTATAGCAGGATATTTTTATTCCGTTTTCTTACAAAAAATAGCAATGTATGAAAAAGAAAATAAACCCATCAATTGGGAAGATGTTGTTAGAACCCGTTATATAGATTGGTCCATGACAACGCCTCTAATGTTATTGGCATTATGTTTAACACTTTCAACTGCAGTTGGGAAAACAATTGCATTATCTACGTTATCCCTCATTGTTGTATTAAATTATGCAATGTTATATATTGGATATTTAGGAGAAAGGGGATGTATGAATAAATGGATGGCATGTATTCTTGGATTTATTCCACTTGTTATCATGTTTGGAGTAATATACAAAAAATTTGTATCCAATTTTTCTAATAAGGTAATATTCGGTATTTTTGTAAGCATATGGTCGTTATACGGAGTAGTCTATATGTTTGATGATTTGGCTAAAAATATGGCAATGAATATTTTGGATTGTCTTGCCAAGTGTTTATTTGGATTGGGATTATGGGCCTATTTCAGTAAAATTATCGTTTTAAAATAAATTACATTCAAATAACAAAATATTTGAATATAAATAAAAAAATTACGAAATACGCTTCGTAGGAATTTCGGCACTTACAATATAAAGCGAGTTCTCAGTTTCTACAATATATTGTACGCCTACCTTAAATACTTTAGAAATAGGGCTGGTATACTCATCCTCGTTCTTTACGAGCAACTTTTCCCCACCTTCACGTACACCAATAACGACCGACTTTGCAAGTGATAGTGTCCAGTAATCCAACATGATAGGTTTATCCTTCTCAATAGAAAGTTTAGAAATGTGTTTCATTACTAACTCACATGGTAATTTTGGGTCCGACATGATACTAAAAGTATATATGCTTTAAATACTTATTTTATATAAATAGTTTTTTTAATTCTTTTCTTCAAAATATCTGGTTTCGTATAATTATTTTTTTTATCAACAATATGCGTATATAATTCTTTGAGTAATTCTACAATATAATCATATATTTTGTAAATGATTTGAATAGAACATTTACCAACAATGAGAATACTTCCAGTTCTAAAAATCATAAAGGAAACAATATTATTTGGAATAGGTGTGGATACAATTTGTCCGTCATGGGTGTAATATATTTTGCATTGTATACCTGGATAAGAACATGGATCATATACAGCAGATATATTTTTTTCATATCGTAGTTTATTATATAAATGGTCACGATTTATATAATACCCGCAATTAAAGTTAGAGTTGATTAGTACAGTTTCCTCGTTAGATGCATTATAGTTAACATCTGGATAATGTAATTGCAACTGGTATAGCAAATGTTGAATTACAAATGGCAAATGTTCTTTGTGTTGTATTCCAGGTATTTCTATTTTGCCAGTATTGAAAATTTTCACATGAAATTCTTTAAATGTATCATTGAGTTCAATACGCAAGATAATAACAATGCAGTTATAAAATGCGCCCTTTTGTTTCAACCGATATGAAATAATATCTTTTTTGGACATTCCAATCGTAATTTTACTTATATTTTTATATTTTATATTTCCGCGTTCATTTTCTATATGTTTTATTGTACTGCGATACCCATATCTACCTGATAATTTAATATTTGCATCTAGTTCATTCACTTCTTCCGCCGAATTACAGCTTAATTTAATTTGTTTTTTGATGATACCTTCTTTTTGTTCATAATAGGGAATAACCGCCAGTTTCCAAAATAATTCAGTAATATTGAATTCACGGTTTAAATAAGATATAATTGTGTTTGTTGAAATATATAATTCTGTTGAATCAGGAATTATATCATCATCTAATGTATTTAAATGATCAATATCTAAACACGGTGGTGTGTTTGTCAAAAAATTTGCCCATTCATCTTCCAAATCCATTCTTAACTATTTAGTTTTATTTCTTTAAGTTCAATTTATAAATTAAAAATATAGTGAATCATATACTCTATATTTACATCTTGAATGTGAATGGCTAATTCCAAATCGTTTAATTTATTCAAATCAAATGTATCTAACCGATTCATGATAATGTAATATAAATATTCCTTTATAATGTGACGTTTATCCATATTATAATGTAGACTAATTTCGTTTACCTTTTCAATTGGGGTTTCCGAGGAGTGTAATTCATTCCATATATCGGAATGAATAATATTAGATGTAGAATTTTGGTTTGTTTGCATATAATTAATCATACTTCGTATATCCGATCCAAATAATTCTTGTATATATTTAATTTGTAAATCATTCAAATATAACTTTTCCGATTCAGATACACGTTTTAAAAACGTTATAATATCTTGAACTGGCAAATGATTAAATTTTATTTTTAAAAATAAAGATTGTAATGATACATCTATTTTGCTGATATAATTACAAATTAAAAAAAATCGGGTATTTTCAAAGGTATCATTCATTAGATAAATTAATGCCTGTTGCGCGTTTTTGGTCATAGAATCTACTTCATCTAAAATAACAATTTTTAATCCTGTGTTAAAAAATGTTTTTGAATTAACAAAGGAATGGATTTGGTTTCGTATAATATCAATGCCTCTATCATCGGACGCATTTAAATGTATAACTAATCCTTTATTGATTTCTTGTTTTTTTTCTTGATACATTTGAATAAGGTTAATAATGGTAGTTGTTTTTCCTGTTCCTGGTGGACCAAAAAAAAGCATATTGGGAATATATTCCTGTTCAATCATACTTTTGAATAATAATTCGTTGTAAGGATTTAATACAATAGAATGAAATGTATTAGGGCGATATTTTTCGGTCCATGGAATATCCATTTATGTTATAATAATTATCTATTTATATTATATGGTATTAAACTTAAAAAATATGGGCAGTTTATTTTCAAATAACGCAATGGTATACTACAAACCGCACAGTTTGGCACCAGGTGGTATAGGATCAGTTCGTAATTATCGCAAAAAATCCAAAAAGACATAATTTATCGTGCATTCATCATGGATGCATTTCCTGACAAAAAAGTCAATACGTTATATCGTTCTTCAACTACATATAAATCATAAGTATACAAATACAATTTATGCATTGTTTTATTTACTCCAATTTGTTGATTATTATCAATATCGCAAATAACAAAAAATTCAGACTCGTTGTCTAATGGCGGTGTAATGGTTGTAAATTCAAATTCTATTTTAGAATATTTACTCAAATTAATTGCGCCAGATGGCTGTAAATTAAAAGGCGATGTATTCAAACAAAAATTGTAGCAATATAAACCATTTAAATTAGATGAACCATATCCTTGACACATGAGATATTGTTGATCTTGCAAATAAATATTACCAGTTCGCGTTTCTTCGCGTACTAATCCATCAAACAAAATTCCAAAATTAATTAATATATTTTTTTGGTTTTCAACATGAAAATCTCCAGTGCCATAATAATACGTTAATGTATTACTCATTGGATCTATACCATATCCAATATTAGTACCAAATGGATTATTTTCAATATTATCCGTTAATAATTTTATATTATTTGGAAGATAATCATGATCCCAATTTGTAAAATTACTCCATTCATTGCGTAAATCTACATCAGATCGTTGAAACATAAACATCCAACTTAATACCAACCCAGCCGAGTTTTGAAGCCATACTTTGTCGCTAATTGCTACATGTTTGAATACAGTTTGATGATATTCCTTTACCAAATATTTTTGCGGATTCATGGCAAATAATTTGGATTCTTCTTCCGACAAAAAACAATATTGGCACGACAGATGAGTATTTTCATTCCAGGATGTGTTATTAGATGGGTATGTAGTATTTCCAGTTAAACCGCTATTAATATTTACGGCAGGAGGTGATTGTAAAAATCTGTAAAATTGATGTTCAATATTGGTCATGTTTGGAGCAACTAAAGGAAAATTATTTGCATAAT